>Ga0209211_10002390_pt1 | contig 32515 bp, 27 predicted proteins | sample RifGroA2_FD_183992 | JGI IMG/M metagenome (GOLD analysis project Ga0209211, IMG submission 183992) | Groundwater microbial communities from Rifle, Colorado, USA - Groundwater A2 (SPAdes) (version 2) | ecosystem: Environmental > Aquatic > Deep subsurface > Groundwater | place: Rifle, Colorado... | reverse complement strand
AATTATGCTGGCGCCATTATAGACGAGAATCGTCTTTAAAGGCGCTGACTAATATTGAAAAATTCGCTTGAAAAGCGAATTTTTCAAAGTTCTCTATATGATTTTTTAATGTTTTTTCCCATTCTTCAACGCAGCCTCGACAGCCCCGAGGAATGCCTCTGAAAGTGTAGGATGCGCGTGAATTGTCTCTTTTATTTTTTCCAGGCTTATATTGTTCTTTATCGCCAATGCAGCTTCTGAAACAAGGTCTGTCGCATGCGGGCCTATTGCGCAGAAGCCTTTAAGCATCCCTTCTCGGTAGAATATCTTTACAAAGCCTTCCGCGCTTCCCATGGATCTCGCCTTGCCGTTGGCGGCAAAGGAAAACTTGGCGGATTCAAGCCCCGAATTATAATCCCCCACAGATGATATTTCAGGCAGCGTGAATATTGCGCTTGGCACCACCGAACCGTCAAACTCTGAATCAATCCCCATTATGTTTCTTGAGGCAATCTCTGCCTGTGCATGAGCATAATGCGCCAGTTTTATCTGGTCAGTCACGTCTCCGACTGCATAGATGTTATCTACATTTGTCCTCATTTTCCTGTCCGCAAAAATTCCCCTTCCGTATTTAACTCCAAGCCTGTCCATCTCGTTTTTATTGAATGAAGGCTCTAATCCCACTGCAACAAGTATCTTCTCAGCCTCAATTTCCTCGGTTTTGTTTTTGTGCAAGTGCACGACTTTATTTCCTTCAATCCTGATTAATTTTGACTCTGTGAATATCTCAACGCCCTGCTTCCCGAGTGATTTCGCAAGCTCTTCGGAGATTTCAGCATCAGTGTGCATCATTATCCTGGGCATCGCTTCCAGAACTGTTATCTTAGTTCCAAGAGCTGAAAAAATCGAGGCGAATTCGCATCCTATGTACCCTCCTCCTATGACTATCATTGACGAAGGCAGCTCCTTCATATGAAGAATCTCCCTGCTGGTCATGACAGTGCCGTTGATGTCCACTCCTTTCGGAACAATCGGTTTCGCGCCTGTTGCTATGACTATGTTCCTTGCCTTGAGCTCCATGCCGTTCGCCAGCACGGTATTTTGGTCTTTTATTTCAGCTTCCCCTTTTATGATATCTACGCTGCTGCCTGAGAGGATATTATTTACTCCGAGAGACATTGCCTTCACAATCCTGTCCTTCCTTTCCACGAGCAGTCCCATCTTTGCGCTTATCTCCACAGCCTCAAAACCAAACCTGTGCGCTTTTTTTACATTAGAGATGAAAGAAGCAGAGGCATGAAATGCCTTTGTAGGTATACACCCGTAATTTATGCATGTTCCGCCTATATTCTCCTTTTCGATGACTGCTGCTTTTCCGCCCAGCTCTGAAATCATCTCTGCGCATTTGTAGCCTGCAGGCCCTGACCCTATCACAATTGCATCGTACATCAAATCACCATTCAAATTATTGCATTCAGCTTGTCTGCCCTGTATGAGCTTCTGACTAAAGGCCCTGCTTCAACATGCCTGAAGCCTATGCCTTCTGCTAATCTCCTGAGCTCAATGAATTCTTCAGGAGTGTAGTATTTTTCAATACGGGCATGGATGGCAGAAGGCTGAAGGTACTGTCCCAGCGTCAAAAAGTCCACATTGCAATCTCTCAAATCTTTCATCGTCTGCCTTAACTCTTCAATAGTCTCGTCAAATCCTACTATTATGCTTGACTTGGTGGGCATTTCAGGGGCAATCCTTTTGATTTCCCTGAGCAATTCAAGAGACACATCGTAGTTGCCTCCCGGCCTCACTCTTTGAAATACTCTCCTCACAGCTTCTATGTTGTGGGCCAAAACATCCGGCTTCGCATCTGCAACTTTTTTTAAGGCTTCAGTGTTAAGCTCGCCCTGCCTTAATACTCCCCCCGTCCTCACTTTGAAATCAGGAATAAGCAGCTCCACTGAGCATCTCTTCGCGGTTTTTCTTATCTCGCTGACAGTCCGGGCAAATATTGACGCGCCCCCGTCATCCAAGTCGTCTCTCGTTACAGATGTTATGACTGCATATCTTAAATTCAGCGATTTTACGGCATTTGCAACATTCACCGGCTCGTTTGCATCGAAGAAAGATGGCTTGCCTGTTTTTACATTGCAGTATCCGCACCATCTTGTGCACGTGTCCCCTAAAATAAGGAAAGTGGCAGTGCCGTGGCTCCAGCACTCCGACAGGTTTGGGCACTTCGCCTCCTCGCATATTGTGTGGAGTCTTTTTGTCTTTACAAGCTTCCTAACTTTCAGGTAGTTCTCTCCTGAAGGCAGCTTTATCTTAAGCCAGTCAGGATGCCTTCTTTTTGCTGTTACTTGCTCTTCCATAATTCAAATTTATTTTTTATACCTAAGCACAGGCTTCCTTGCAGCCAAAACGCCGTCGAGCCTTGACACCTGCGTTGTAAGCGGGGCATTCTTCACATTTTCAGGGTTTGTTTCCGCTTCCTCTTTTATATTTATCATCAGCCCTGCAAACCAGTCAAGGGTCTCCTTGCTTTCTGTTTCAGTAGGCTCTATCATTATGGCTCCAGGCACAATCAGCGGAAAATATATTGTCGGGGCGTAGGAGCCGTGGTCAAGCAGCCTTTTTGCGACATCTCCTGTTGTCACTCCATTGCTCAGTTCCTTGTCTGTCAATATGAACTCGTGCTTGCATATCTTGTCATGCGGAAGATGATAATGGGATTTCAGCTTTTCTTTGAGGTAGTTCGCATTAAGGACGGAATTCTCGCCTATTGCCCTTATTCCCCCCCATCCGTTTGACCTTATGTATGTATATGCCCTTACAAGTATGCCGAAATTGCCGTAAAATGCCCTGACTCTTCCGATGGAATCAGGCAAATCATAATTCAGCCTGTATTTTCCGCCTTCAAGCTCCACTCTTGGCTTTGGCAGGAATTTCTTAAGGTGATTTTTCACGCCCACAGGCCCTGCTCCCGGACCCCCTCCTCCGTGAGGCGTGGAAAATGTCTTATGAAGGTTGCTGTGCAGTACGTCTATGCCGAAATCTCCCGGCCTTGCGATTCCCACAATTGCATTCAGGTTGGCACCGTCCATGTAGACAAGGCTCCCGTTATTGTGCATCATCTCCGCAATGTCCAGGATTCTTGTCTCAAACAGCCCAAGCGTGTTGGGGTTTGTTATCATTATTGCAGCCACATCGCCGGAAAGCTTAAGCCTGAGGTCGTCAATGTCTATCTCCCCTTCTTTGTTGCTTTTGATTTCAACGCATTCGAAGCCACACAACGCCACGGAGGCTGGATTTGTCCCATGCGCGGAATCCGGTATCAGCACCTTGCTTCTTTTCTCGCCTATTGATTTGAAATATTTTTTTATGAGCATCACTCCTGTAAGTTCGCCATGCGAGCCTGCAGCAGGCTGCAGCGTGAATGCATCCATACCTGTAATCTCTTCCAGATATCTCTCAAGCTCGTAAATCACCTGCAGCGCGCCCTGCGAGAATTCCTCAGGCGTGTATGGATGGAGCATTGAAAATCCGCTTAGCCTTGCAGCATCTTCATTGATTTTTGGATTGTACTTCATTGTGCAGCTTCCAAGAGGGTAAAATCCGTTGTCGACTCCGAAGTTCATTCTTGACAATGCAGTATAATGCCTCACGACATCAAGCTCGCTCACTTCAGGAAGCTCTAAATCTTTCCTCATTGCATCCTGCGGAAGTATCTCTTTCTGAAAAGGCACATCAAGCTCAGGCAACTGCACTGCTTTCCTTCCTTCCACGCTTTTTTCAAAAATCAGCTCCATAGTGACACTCCTTTCTATTCTCCCATGGCTTCAGCAAGCTTCTCTATGTCCTGCCTTGTATTCATCTCAGTCACGCATACGAGCATGCAGTTCTTAAGCTCGGGATAGAACCTGTCCAAATCCAGCCCCGGAATTATATTATTTTTTAAGATTCTTTCTTTTGACTTTTCCATGTTTTCCAGTTTTACAGCGAACTCATTGTAAAATTCCGAGTCAAAAATTATTTCAATCCCTTTTTTCTTAAGCAGCGATTTTGCGTAATGCGACTTTTGGAGATTCTGCATTGCAAGATTTTTCAGTTCTTTTCCAATTGCAGCCAGAGTTATCGTCACTGCCAGCGCATTCAAAGCCTGGTTTGTGCATATGTTTGAGTTCGCTTTTTCCCTTCTTATGTGCTGCTCTCTGGCTTGGAGCGTGAGCACAAAGCCCCTCTTTCCGTTTTTGTCAATTGTCTGCCCTGCTAATCTTCCGGGAATCTGCCTCATATATTCCTCTTTGGCTGCCATGAACCCTACAAAAGGCCCCCCAAAGCTTACAGGATTGCCGAATGAATGCCCTTCTCCCACAACAATGTCCGCTCCGCAATCTCCGGGGCTTTTCAGCAGCCCAAGCGAAGTCGGCTCATTCACGCTTACTACAAAAAGAGCGCCGTTCTCATGCGCAAACCTTTCAATTTTTTCCATGTCTTCAATGCAGCCGAAAAAATTAGGATTTTGGACCAAAACAGCCGCAAATCCGGCTGTATTGCTTATATTCTCAGCAGAATCTATTGATGTAATTCCGTCCTCATATCCCATCTCAACAACTTCTATTGAATTTGCATTGGCATAGGTCTTTACAACCTCCCTGTGCTCCGGATGGACTGTTTTTGACAAAAGAATTTTATTCTTCTTTTTTATCCTGCACGCCATTATTGCAGCCTCTGCAAGCGCGCTGCTGTTGTCGTACATCGAGGCGTTTGCGACATCCATTTCGGTAAGCGCGCATATCATGCTCTGGTATTCAAAAATTGCCTGCAGCATGCCCTGGCTGGCTTCAGGCTGGTAAGGGGTGTATGACGTGAAAAATTCCCCTCTTAATATCAGATGATTCACAAGCGACGGGACGAAATGATTGTACGCCCCTGCCCCAAGAAAAGAAACTCCTGTCTTGTTTTTTGACGCAATGCTCTCCATGTGTCTTTTTACTTCAAGCTCAGACATCGCAGGCGGGATGTTAAGCCTGCCTTTTAGAATAAGCTCTTTTGGGATATCTGAAAAAAGCTCCAATACATCAGAAACTCCTATAGCATCAAGCATTTCTTTTTTCTGCTTTTCAGTATTGGGTATATAATGCATTTTGCATTTCCTTTTAGATCCTATTTCTTCTTCGCCTCAAGATAATCTTTGTATTGCGCGCTGTTCATGAGGTTCTTCAGCTCATTACTGTCAGAAACATTCATCTCGGCAATCCAGCCTTCGCCGTAAGGGTCATTGTTGATATTCTCCGGCTTCTCTTTGAGGCTTTCATTTGCCCTTGCAACCTCTCCTGAAATAGGGGAAAAAATGTCAGAAACGGATTTTACAGATTCTACAACGCACAATGGCTTGAACTGAACAGCTTTCTTTCCTGCTTCAGGCAGCTCAACAAAAACTATGTCTGTCAGTGCATGCTGCGCATAATCAGTTATGCCTACTTTGGCGGTGCGCCCTTCAAGCTTCACCCATTCATGCTCTTTCGTGTAATTAAGCCCTTCCGGAATCTTCCCTAGATATTCATGCCCGCTCATTTTCCACCCCTGTACCTGTAAAAAGGCCGTGGGACTGTTACTGCTTTATATCGTTTTCCTCTTATCTCCACGCCTATATCTTTCCCTGCTTCAGAAAACTCAGGCTTTACAAATCCCATTCCGATTCCTTTTTTGAAATATGGCGAGAAAGTGCCTGAGCTGATACTTCCTATTTTTTCATCGTCTTTAAAAATCCCGTAATTTTCCCTTGGAACTGCCTTCTCAGCCATTTCAAAGCACACTATCTTCTTCTTCACCCCTTCCTTCAGCTGCTTTTCAAGAATATCCCTTCCGATAAAATTTTTATTCAGCTTAACAACAAATCCAAGCCCTGCCTCTAAGGGGGTAATGGATTCGTTCAGCTCATGCCCATAAAGGCTGTAGCATGCCTCAAGCCTTAAAGTGTCTCTTGCCCCCAATCCGCACGGCTTCATCCCGAATTCTTTTCCGGCGTCAAGTATCTTATTCCACAGGTATGGGGCATATTCAGGCTCAAAATAAATCTCAAACCCGTCTTCTCCTGTATAGCCTGTCCTTGATATTATTACATTGCCCGAAACTCTTTCAATGACTGCAAATTCAGCGTAGAATCTTTTGAGCAGCTTAAGGTCAATATCCACAAGCTTCTGCATTGCTTTTTCCGCAAAAGGCCCCTGCACGTCAAGTTTTGCAGTCCTGCCGCTCAAATCTTCTATCAGCACCCCTTCAGAATTGTTCCTGAGCAGCCACTCATAGTCTTTTTTTATAGTGCCTGCATTGACCACGAGGAAAAATTTGTTTTTTGCAAGCTTGTACACAAATAAGTCGTCTATCACTGTTCCGTGCTCGTTGCACAGGCAGTTGTAGCATGATTGCATAAGATTAAGCTTGCCTATGTCATTGGTCACCATTCTTTGCAGGAACTGCTCCGCTTTTTCTCCGGAAACCATGAACTCGCCCATGTGGCAGATGTCAAAAATCCCCGCATTATTTCTTGCGGCAAGGTGCTCGTCAATTACATTTGTGTACTGGACGGGCATATTCCATCCTCCGAAAGGCACCATTAAAGCGCCCAGCCTTACATGCTCCTCAAACAAAGGAGTTTTCTTCAATGAAGAATCATCCAATAAACACACCGTGCGCAAGGTTTAATGGAATTATTTATATATTTTTTGAAATACCTATAAAAAATGGAATCAAAATACGCAATAAAAAACGGGGAACTGATAGAAAAAGAAAGTGCGTCTGTTTCTGTCTATAACAAGGCAATGTTTTTCGATTTTTGTGTTTATGGCAACATAAAAATTGTGAAGGGGAAGATGTTCATGCCGGATTCCAATGCGGAAAACCTTTTCCATTCTGCAGAAGTCATAGGGATTGAGCACAAATTCAGAAAGAATGAGGTAGTTTCATGGGCAAGAAAGATTATAGCAAAAAATAATCTCAAGGATGCATTGATAAGGATGCTGCTCATAGGGCAGGAAAAAGATGAGGAGCCAATTTTATTTTTATTCCCTGTTGGGTTGACCTTTTATCCTGCAAAATTCTATAACTATGGGGTAAAAGTTATAACTTTCAAAGGCGAAAGGTTCATTCCCTCTTCGAAATCAAAAAATCTTCTTCTCGGCTATATTGCCTACAGGGAAGCTGCAAAACAGGATGCGATTGACGCGCTTCTTGTTGATAATGACGGAAACATAAGGGAAGGCACCAGAAGCAGCTTTTTTGCAATAAAAGACAGTCATCTTATTATGCCTCCTGCTGGAAAATCGCTTGGAGGACTTACAAGAGAAATAATAAAAAAAATCTCGCCAAAAATGCTTAAAATCAGGGAAGAGGATATTTCCCTTGCAAAAATTGAAGAGTATGATGGATATTTCCTGACAGGCAGCACGATGAAAATAATGCCTGTAAGGCAGATAGACGATAAAATCCTGAGCCCAAAAGCAGCGGAAAAAATCAGGAAACTGCAGGGATTATATGAGAAATATACTTCTGACAAATATGTTGAATGACCTAAATATCCACTACAACAACTGCCTTGACCCCATTCTTTGTCTTTTCAACCTTAAACATGTGCATTGTGATGGCTTTTATGTCGTTCTCCAATGTCTGCGTTTTCGGATTTATTTTGTCGCCTTCAAAAACCGCATCAAGAAGATATTTGCCGTTTTTCTCCTTAATATCAACCTTGCACCTGCAGAATATCAGCCCGTCAGCATCCTTGATGTACAATATCTCAGACAGGAAGTCATACAGCAACAGGTCGATTTTGCTGTTTTCAAGCTTCACTTTCTTCTTTATTTCCGGCTTTAATGTCTTCAAATCAGCAGTCAAGCTGAAAATGGCATTCGCGGCATTCTCAAAAAGCCCGCTGTAATTTTTGCCGTAAGCCTCGAATGCTATGTCTGCTATCGCCACGTCTTCAAGAAATTTGAATTTGTTTTTTTGGCTTAGCATTTTATGTTTGGAAGATAATATGGTTTAGACATATAATATTTAAATAACTATCTACTTTTTTAAATTCATGAAGGCATACTTGGAATGGGGGGCTGACAAGGTAACTATAGACAGGATTGAGCCGACTCATTACTTTAGGAACCGCATGGTCCTCAGGCTAATCAAAAAATTATCCAAAAAACATCAAATAAAAGAAGTCTGCGAAATAGGGTGCGGCACAGGATCACTTTCACTTAATCTGGGAAAAAGCGGATTGAAAGTTGACGCCTTTGATATTGACAAAAACGCTGTAGCGCTTGCTAAAAATTTCAGCAGCAATAAAAATGTCCGCTATATCTCTAAAGATGCATTGTATATCAACTCTTCCAGGAAATATGACATGGTCATGGCTATTGAGGTGCTTGAGCACATAAAGGAAGATTCAAAAGTTTTGCTAAGGCTAAAAAATATCCTCAATAAAAACGGGATTCTTTTTATTACAGCGCCTATACATGAAAAATACAGGAAAAGCTTTGACAACCGGAGCGGGCATATAAGGAGGTACAATCCTGATGACCTGCTTCAAAAGGTCAGGAATGCCGGATTTGATGTCCAATATGTCAGGTACTTCAATTTTCCCCTTTTGTGGGTATGGTACTTCCGCGCTTATATCCCTTACAGCGACAGAAAAGAAAGGGAAGTTTCAGCCTTAAAAAGCAAGAGGCTGCCGAAATACGCATGGATTGTACGCATTTTGAATAAATTATTCTTTTTGGATATGCTGTTCAATTCAAAGAAGTATTCTACGGATATGCTGGTTATTGGGAAGAAAAGGAATAACTAGTTCTTGTCTGTACCACTGGCCAAACACCTGCGTGGACTATTTAAATACATCCATTTACATAGTTTCAACAGCGGAAAAGGCGATTTAAATGATTTCAAAAAATTTCGCAAGGTGCTTGGCTAAAATAAGTGGTGATGGCTATTTGAATCCCCGATACATTAGATATAATAATACCTGTGAAGAGCTTCTCCAAGAATTTAAAGAAGATATGGCTGAAGAGTTTGTCAATATCAAATTTACAGAAGGAATCACTAATTCCGGCACAAGATTCGTTCACGTTACCAGAAAGCAAATTGTAAATAAATTTCTTGAATATCAAGACGATTTTAGAAGCGGTTCAATTTATGTTCCAAACATAATTAAGAGATCCGGCAAATCAATACAAAAAGAGTATTTAAGGGCGTTATATGATGATGAAGGATGTGCAGCATTAAGGTTATATACAAAATGCAAAGAATGGAAAAGGAACATAACTTTGACTTCTAATTCTCTAAGACTTCTTGAGGAAGTTAAATCAATGCTTTTGGATTTTGGTATTCAATCAAATGCCATTATCAGAACAAAAGCAAATAGCCTTAAAGACAAGTCTTTTGTTCTAAGCATAACTGGTAAAGATAACATATTTACATTTAGAGAAAAAATAGGATTTAAACATCCAAAAAAGGCAAAAAAGTTGGATTTAATGGTAAAATCTTATGGAGCCAGTTCTAGAAATGCTGAAGAATTCAAGAAAATAAAAAAGGAGTTGATGATCCCACTCAAATAATAAAGGTGGACAGCTTCTCTGTTTTCCCGCACGAAGTGCAGTACACGCAGAAACGGAGGCTTGCTTAACTCTCTCGTAGGCCAACTCCTTAAACCTATTCCGAGTTCGGGATGGGATCGGGTGAACCAAGCCCCTATGGCCGTCCGGAAATGAGGGTAGAAGAGGGGTTTAAAAAGGTTGCGGGGCTTATTTACTTAATATTTTCAATACAGCCCCTGCAAAGCCTTCAATGTCGTTTTTTCTGGCAAGAATTCCGTTTTTTATTATCTCGGGATGCGCGCCCACATCAAATGCGACAACTTTTTTGCCCGAAATCTGGGCCTCTGCCGCAGGCAGGTCATAGCCTTCCCATAATGAAGCTGTCACATAAACATCGCAGGCGCTGTAGAACCTTGGCAAGTCTTTCTCATCCACAAAGCCTGTGAAAATGACATTATCTCCCGCACTTTTTTTTAATTTTTTAAAATAACTTTCAAAAGTCGGCTTTCCCGCAATAATCAGCTTGGTATTGGGCATTTTTTTGTTTACTGCCTTAAATGCTTCAATGAGAAGATGCACTCCCTTGTGTGGTGAAATCCTGCCGACAAAAAGAAGGACCCTATAGCCTCTGAGGCTGTATTTTTTAATTATAGGGCTTACATCAATTTTCTTGCTGAATCTGCTTTTGTCTATCTTATTGTAGACCACCCTGCTGTCCAGCCCTGTTTCTTTCTTAAGCTCATTTTTAAGAAAATTGCTCACCGATACTGCGCCGTCTGCATTCCTAACACTCAGTTTATTTAAAAGCCTGAAAATTCTCATGTAGCACCTTTCAAAAATATTCTCAAACAGCTCGGGGCTGCCGATGCCATGATTATAGTACGTGTATTTTGTTCCGTACTTCTTTTTTGCCGAAGAAGCAATCCAGTTCATGGGATAAAAATGGCTTATGGCTTCATCATAGCCTTTTAATTCATCTGAATATTTTTTTACTTTTTTAAAATCAAGAAAGAACAGCAGCCTGTATATCCTTTGCAGCAGATGATTCTTTGGCATTCCTAAAACTACCACCCTGTAATTTTTTGGAATGATATCTGCCTCAAGCGCAAATACAACCACTTTATTGCCTTTTCCAGACAATTCCTTTGCTTGCTGCTCCACTACGCGGTCTATGCCGCTGAAATGGGAGAAGGTCGGGGTTAATATGGCGATTTTTTGCTTTTGCATCTTTTGCTGCTAATGACTTCCTTTTTAAAATCTTATCGGGATTGGTGCGAAATTCCCACATCCGCTTGGGCAGCCAAAACCTATCCAAAACCTATCCAAAACCTTTTAAACATATTTCCTTTCCGTGCTGATGGAAATGGAGCCAAACACCATGAGGAAGATTGACTATTGGATAGGGATACCCCTATGCTTTATTGTAACCATCTTATACAAATTCCAGAGGCTTCTTGGACTTAAAAACCCGCGCTGTAAGGAAGACCCGAAAAACATTCTTTTTATTGAGCTGGCGGAAATGGGAAGCACTGTGCTTGCCTATCCCGCCATTAAAAGGCTGAAGGAAATATATCCCAACTCAAATGTACACTTCCTTATTTTCCACCATATCAGGGAGAGCATGGACATAATAAACCTGGTGCCGAAGGAAAATGTCATGACAATAGACAGCAGAAACATTTTTTCCATGCTTAGAGACACATTGAAATTCATGCTCATTGCAAGAGAAAAGAAAATTGACACTGCCATAAACCTTGAAATGTTTGCGAGATACAGCACGCTCCTGTCTTATTTAAGCGGCGCAAGAAAGATGGCTGGGTTTCATAAATACCATCAGGAAGGGCTTTATATAGGAAATTTTCTTACGCATAAAGTGATGTACAACTCCCATGTCCATACTGCGCTTTCATTTGTTTCCATGGTCTATGCCTTGAAGCACCCGAATGATGTGCCTTTGCCAAAAGTCCCTATCAATAACGAGAAGCTAGAAATCCCAAAACTGAATTCTGACAAAAAAATAAGCGAGAAAATCTGGAAACTTCTGAAAAATGCCAATCCAAGCATCAATCCCGGCAAAAAACTGATTATTGTAAATCCCAATGCAAGCAAGCTGATAAGCATAAGAAAATGGCCGCTGGAAAATTATGCAAGCCTTATAAAAAAACTGATTGAGGACAAGGATGCTTATGTCATAATCACAGGACTGGAGTCTGAAAAGCAGGATGCAAAATACATCTTTGATTTTGTCAAGAGCGACAGGGTGATAGACCTTGCAGGCAAAACGACATTAAGAGAGCTGGTTGAGCTTTTTAAGATAGGCAGAATTCTTATCACAAATGACAGCGGGCCGGCACATTTTGCCTCCCTGACTAATATTCATATAGTTGTTTTTTTTGGTCCTGAAACACCTGGACTATACAAGCCATTGAGCAATAACTGCACTGTTATCTATTCCCATTACGCCTGCAGCCCCTGTGTATCAGCTTTTAACCAGAGAATGACTCCCTGCGACAACAACATGTGCCTAAAAAGCATAAACGTTGAGAAGGTTTACGGCATTTTAAGAAATTTGTTGCAAAAGAAATGAGACAGAAATGAAACTTTCCAAAAATAATATCGAGATGGTCGCATTTGCAGCTTTATTCCTGTCTGCGCTGTACTTGTGGACGCTTCCGATGCAGTCTGCAAAGCTGCCTTTTGGGGATGTTGATGCAAGCTCGCATTTTGTCATTGGAGACTTAATGGTGCAGAGCAATAAGGCTGTTCTTGAGCTGCCTTATCATGTCACGTTCCGCTATTACGGGCAGAATAACAATTACCCCTCTTACTTGTGGTACCCTCCCCAATACTGGACTTTGACTGCCATGCTACAGGTTTTTGGGGGAGAGAGGATACTCCCTGTTTTTTTCGGAATAGCAATACTAAGCCTTGCCTTTGTCATAACTTCTTTTATTTTTATAAGGGAGCTTTTTGGATTCTGGACAGCGTGGCTATCGAGCCTGCTGCTGATGTTCTCAACGAGAGATTACATGACCTATTTGTGGGGGCAATGGCCTCAATTACTGTCGTTCGGGCTGACTCCACTGATACTTTATTGTTATTATAAATATACAATCTCTCTGAAAAACCATAAGCTGCTCCAGACTCCCACTAATCACTCTTATATTTATTTTGCTTCAATATTCCTTGCAGGGCAGTTTTTCTTTCATCCCCAGGGAATGGTGGCTTCAGCAGGCGCCATAATAATCTCAACAATGCTTTTCACAGTTAAGCATAAAAAATTATTTTTTAATTTAAAGCACACTGCGGCGGCAATACTCCTTTTTTTTGCCATCACTTCAGTTTTCGCCCCCTTTAATGTAGGTGAATTCTGGCATGAGCTTTTGAGCGGAGACGGTTCTCCAGCAGGGCAAAATAATCTCGGCAAACTTTTCAAGTGGTACCATATTCAGAAAGATGAAGGGCTGCCGGACTTTTATTTTACCTACAGCAAAACCCACGGCTCTTTTAATGAAAGCCTCTTTTCATGGTGGACACTGCCATTCCTGCTTTTGGGAATATTCTTTGTCATTTACCTGAGGAAAGACGAGCATATTGTGATGCTAAGCTGGCTAATCGCATTATACTTTCTCACGAGGATGGGGGCTTTCGGCATGGGAAGCAGGGACATAAGGATGTTCGCGTTTGAGGCGCATGTCTTTTACCCTTTAATTGCCCTTGGAGCAATTTCCCTGAGCGGCTTATTTGGAAAGCATAAGCAATATGCAAAATACGCGATTATTGCGCTGTTTTTAATCCTGGCTCTAAGCGTAAACGGCAAGTCAGCATACTCGACCATGAAAGGCATGCAATATTCAATTTCCAGAATCAACCCTTACCAGTATGAGGCTGCGGAATGGATAGGGAAAAATCTTGAAGTTAAAGACAATGTTTATGACGTAGGTACGCTGGGATATAATTATTACGGAGGCAAGATAAAGTGGATGAGCACCCTTTCACAAAGGCACTTTATAATGGAGGACAGGTGGAAGAACATAACAAATTACATAATGTTTGATTATACAGATTCTATCCTGCTCAGGGACCAAAGCCAGGTCAATGCCATGCAGGAGCTTGAAAAGAATTTTGCCAATTTCACTTTAGTTTATAATAGAAATAATATAAAGGTGTACAAAATTGGAGCATCAAATTAAGAGCTTGGAGGCCAATAAGGGCAAACTGGCAGTTTTAGCAGCAGCTGCAGCTATGTCATATTTTTTCCTCGGGTTATCTGCTGCAAGGGCAATAATCGGAATTTCAATCTTCTGGATTTTGCCTGCTTATATCCTTATGTCTTCCTTAAATTTAAAAGATGAAGAAAAGCTTGCCTTATCCTTTTTTGCAGGCATAGTAATCATCCCTTCCCTTGTTTATTGGCTGGCGTTTGTTTTGCCTTTTAGGGCATCAATCTATGTTGTTACAGGCTCATTGCTTGCCGTTGGAGTTTATCTCACTCTTAGGCGCAAGAAAGAGGAAGATGCCAAAACCCAGCAAAATTAAGAATGCGGGCAGAATAAATGAAAGGTACTTAATGTGCACTCCTAAAATGCCTATGTAATAGCTTAATACCCCCACTAAAGCTGCTGATAGCGGAATCGAAAGAACAAAGCGCTCAAAAAAGCCCAGCTTTTCAGTCCAATACAGCAAAAGAGAAAACCCAGGCAGCGCAAGGGCAAAATAGAATGAAAGCACGAATCTCGCGACAACAACGAAACCTTCCTTATAGAATACAATTTTAAATATAACCAAAGTTAATAAAAGCGCAATTCCCATATACACAGCTTCTTTTTTTGCAGCTTCAAAAATCCCTTTCCTCAATGCAATCCTCTCCGGGCTTCCCGTTTTTCAGTATAACCGATACCTTATTTTCAAAAACAAGCTTTATGAAATCTTTTTTCAATAATTCCGATGCCATCAGCATATTATATCCTGAAAATGCAGGATGGCTTGCTGCCTTGTCAAGCACATAGTAATCAAAGGCGCAAATATTCCTTTGGCCGTAAAAATATTCTGTTTGCTCCTCAGACTGATGGCTTCCAAACCGGAAAAATGACTTTTTATAGACAGTCCCTCCCCCGCCGTCTCCTGGCCTTTCTGTAAGATAGCTTCTTTTTATCTTTCTTTCATTTATAGCCTTAGCATAATCCTGAGGGTCTATGAGATAATGGTTCCTTTTGGCATTCCTGAGGATAGCATCCTGATTGTATACATCTCCATAGAAGAAATACAAATTGGAATCCTGAGGAGTATTCTTGCTCAGCCATTGCAGCACTTCCCAGTGCGCGCCGTCCATGATTCCCTGAGTTGAGAATTTCTCAGCCTGCAAAATTCCGGGCACTTTCACAAAGCCGGCCAATCCAAAAATAAAAATCCCGCCAACTGCGATGCATCTTGCTTTTGAAGCATTTTTGGAGATTATTTTTATGAGGCTATAGGCTGAAAACCCAAAGAAGAATGAAAGGTATATCGGCCAGAAAAATCTCAACTGAAATGCCCTGTCCGGAAATGTGATGTAATTGCCGAATCCGAGCAGCAGCAGGGAGACCGAGGCTGCAGCCATAAAATTTTTCAGGCGCATTAGTGACAGAACAATGCCAATTGCCACGAAGACTGCAAGCAGCTTAAAATCAAGCAGGTACAATCCAGGATTGCCGTCCCATACTATCAACGGAGAGAATGATATTGGGTTTCCCTTTGCCCAGCTGTTCATGAATATCACAAGATAGTAAAATGAGGAAATCACTGCAATTACTGCCGCAATTAGCAGGTTCTTAACATCGGCGAATTTTAATTCCTTTCCTGCAGCTTTTGATATAAGATAGGCTGCTGCCATAACCAACCCGGGAAACAAGACTACTGTGTGCCCGAGGGCAATGCCTGCCAGAAAAATGGCAATAAGAGCATAGGAATTTTTTAATTCTGCATTTGCAAGCGCCCATATAAATGCTATCAGGAAAAACTGGCCAAGAAAAGAAGGCCAATGCCCCCACAAAAAGCCCGTAAACGGCGCTTTTGAAAATACAAGCAGCGACAGAGGCAGGGAGAGAATGGCAGCGCCCTCATTGAATTTTCTAATAATCAGATAAAAAATAAGCGAGGAAGCTGAAATGAACAAAAATGATATAAGAATTATCGAATCATAAGTCTCCATGCCAGAAACCACTGAAATGACTGCTGCCAGGTGCGCCAATATTGGAGGATATCTTCCGACAGCGTCTTTAAATCCCTGCGAAATGTAAAAAGCCTCATATTTAAAATTCCCAATGTCCTTGATTGCTTCCGCCCTTACCTGGTGCTGGAATGCGTCAGAAGCAAGATACCCATAAGGAAACTCATGCTCTATTTTGTGGTCCAGCAGGAAACCAGGGCCGATTAGGAGAAACACAAGCAAGAACGCTGCAAGGTAGATTTTTTCAAGGTCGATTTTCATAGTCTATACTTCATCAAATATCACTCATCTTATTAATATTATGATTAAATTTAAAAATAAATTGCCTTACCATCCGGCAATGGGCATTGGGTTTATAGATTCTTTAAAGAAAAGACATCATTATGGAAGATATGCCATTGTCGCTTCCCTCATAAAGCCTCACGGAAAAAACCTTCTGGACGTAGGGTGCGGCAGCCCTTCATCATGCATGAAGGAAGGAAGCTTTTTGAGATACCTGGGCTACGGGCAGGGGATAGATATAGAACACAGGGATATAGAGTTCCCATTTAAAATAGGCGATATAAAAAACCTTCCTTTCAAAAACCAAAGTTTTGATGTTGTCACAGCACTGGAGGTTATGGAGCATATTGATGATTATAGTACTGCTTTAAGAGAGGTGCATAGGGTTCTAAAGCAAAACGGGATTTTTGTCATGACCACCCCCCACAATACTTTTTTTTTCAGGATATTCTGGAACATATGGGAAAAAACATTCGGAAGAAAATGGAAGGACACCCACCTTACATTTTTTAAGAAAGAAGAATGGCTGGATATCCTAAGGAAAAGCGGCATCTTTAAGATTGAGAAAGCCATTGACTATTGGGGGGTAAATGTCATAGTAAAAATGAGCAAAATGCCACAATAAACCCATGCAAACAAATCATATCAAGACTTTTTATGATTCCAACAAATCCAGCTTATTCTTTATTTCATTAATAATATTAATCGGCATTTTTTCCATGCGGAATTACGCTTTTGGGCATTATTATACTCCTATGAGAAGCGATGACGGGCCAGAATTCGGCTCGATACCAAGCTCTGATTTTGCCTATCATGCCTCGAATGCATATGTCCTGAAGGAAAGCCTTGAAAACTTTGATATCCCTTTGTGGAGCAGGTACACTCTTGGAGGGATGCCTTTTTATGCGAAGCCTCAGGTTCCTGCGTTTAACTTCACATGGCTTTTTTTGATTATAGCGCCTACAGCATGGCTTGGGCTGAAATGGAGCTTTTTGTTTCACTTTTTGATGGCGGGAATAGGGATGTACTTTTTTATGAATTATTTTTTTAAAAATAACCCTGCAGCCTCATTTTTAACTGCCTTGGTCTATATGTTTAACGGCAACCTCAATTCAGAGATACTGGTTGCGCATTTTAACATACTTAATGTGTATGCATTTCTTCCGCTCATACTTCTTTTTGCAATGAAGGCAATTAATGAGCCAAAATGGCTTTTTTATTCTGCAACAGCAGGTATTTTTGCCTCTTTACTGATTTTAGGAGGGAGCCCGCAGGAAGCAATTTTTGCGCTGCTTTTTATTGCGTTTTTCATGGCATTACAGGCTATCGGAAAAAGTTTTATCAAAAATATGCTGAAACTGACTCTTTGCGGCGCTGTCCTACTCGCGGTTTTTTTTGGGCTCTCTGCGGTAAAGATCCTTCCAACACTTGATCTTCTGAAAACAGGCCCGAGGCAGTCAGGCTTCAGCTTCGATGCCCTGGCAGGAGACGGAGTCTTCAATTTATCAAATTTCCACAGCCAGATGATGCATATTTTTGGAATCCCTTCTGTGTTTGTGCTGCTGTCTCTTGGCGCAATCAAGAGGAAAAAAACGTTATTTGCAGTCGGCCTGCTTATATTCGCCGTACTGATACTTTCAAAGTCGCCGCTCATTTACGCGCTGTGGAAATACGCTCCTTTTGTAAACAAGATGAGGGGGATCTACAAGGCAATCTTCATATTTGTTTTTCCTGCAAGCATTTTAGCCGGAATAGGCATAGCATATGCTGCTGAGAAATGGCAATCCAGATTTAGCGGCAGGAAATTATACTCACGGCTGTTTTATTGCGCGGCGCTTGTTTTGATAATCTCCTCATTAATCCTGCCATTCCAGAAAGGGCAGAAATTTGCAGACCTGAAATCCCAGCTTGAGAAAAACCAAGTTATGCAGTTCATGAGCAAAGACAATGATACTTTCAGGTTTAAAGTTTTTGAAACTAACGGCATAGACTGGGGAACTGATTTTTATTCAATTCCTCTCGGGCTGCAGGATATTTACGGCTATGACAACATATGGCTGCCTGATTATATGCCTGTATTCCTGAGCGCAGCAAATAACCAGCCCGCCAAGCTTTTCGCCATGCTGAACATGAAATACATGACTTCTACAAGCCATGTTAATATTCCTAATTTTACCCTTGTCAATAAATTTGAGGAGTGCGGAAAATATTTAGATGGAATCGACATCTGCCAGCCGAAAAAATCTGATGGGCCATACCTGTACAAAAACGATATATTCCTGCCGAGGGCATTTTTTGCCCAAAAAAGCATACTTGTCTATGGGGATGCTGCCAACTCAAGGGATATTGTTTATTATATCATGCTGAATAATAAGTTTGACCCTTCAGGAGCCATTGCGGTTTCTTCAGACTCTGCCGGCGATTTAAGCACAGACTTTCTCAAAAAATTTGATATGGTACTAATCGCGGGAGGCACCCTGACGCCTCAGCTTCTTGAAAACCTCCGCTCCCTCTCAAAAGAAAAGATAATTCTCCCTGATTTCACAAAAGAAGAAAATACTATCACAGAAAAAAGCCTGAACAATGCATTGGAGACACTCAATTCCGGCATTTCCAAAAAAATTCCGTCCCCTCGGCAATTCAGCTACTCTTCTTCAGATTCTATAGAGATAGATACGGCCGGCAGGGAAGGAATGCTGTTCCTGAGCGAGCTTTTTTCATCCTTCAACGGATGGAAGGCGTTTATCGACGGAAAAGAGACAAAGATTTTGAGGGCAAACAACATCCTGACTGCAATTTATGTGCCTGGAGGCTCAAGAAGGATTGTTCTGAAATACGAGCCGAAATCCTTTATCCGCGGAAGAAATATCTCATTATTCGTCCTGTCTGCCATGCTCCTGATTATCTTCTACAGGCTCTTTCGCCAAAAAAATGACAAAGGCAAAAATGAGCCAGATTCCGGCAACAATTGAGGCAATTCCGAACACCTTTTCTATAGCAAGTATTGAATATTTCAGGATTATTTCATTTCCTTTTACTGTCTTAATCACGATTAAGTCATGGTTGTTTGCAAGCACAGGAATCTCCAAGCCACCCGTATAAGCCTTCCATCTCGGGAAATACTGCTCCTTGAATGCAACAAACTCATTCTCCTTAAAATCGCCAAAAATTCTTACTTCCGTCGGGCTGATCCTCTTAAATGCCACCTGCTCCGGAATTCTTGGCAGGTCTGTGAAATTAATCCGGCCAGTATCAAATTTATAATGCTCGTTGAGGGCGATATACCTATAGCCTTCCTTTCCCTTGTACTCCTCCTTATCAATCTCCTTCACAAGGTCAACTTTTTCCGCGTAATTTGAGTTATTTATGACAAAAAACACCATACATTCATTCTGATAAATAGGATACGAGTCATTTGGATAGATTTTTGAGGCTGCCAGCTGCCCGGCAGGATGGCAGATATTTGCAAATACATACCTGAAGCCGCCCATCCTTAGGTAGTTTGAAAATTCTGCCCCCGTCAGGTTTGACATTATGCTCATATCGCCAAAGGAGTTCAATTCATGGATTTTTAGATAGATAAGCTTGTCAATGTAAAGATCTATTCTTAGAACCCATGAAAAATATTTCTCAGCCAGCGCAGCCATGCCATAATCTACGACATTTGCAAACATCCCATAAGTGATTATTCTGCCATCTTCCGGCAGCTTTTTGACAAAATCTATCTCCTTGGAGTAAATTCCTCCGGAAGGGAAGCTTTCCTGATGTATGCTGAGAATATCATCGCGCGCATAAGGCATTGAATGAAATATAAACACAATAAACACTGCAGAGACCAGCGCAGCTTTCAATATATTATTCTTTATTAAATAAATTAGCATGCAAATTGATGCGCCCAGAACTATAAGGAGATAGGGTATTGGAAATCTCCCATGGAAAATGGCAAGTATGCCCACTTTTGATATTGTTCTTGCAAAAGCCAGTCCTATAAAACCCAGAATGAAAGCCGCAAAAAACAGGAAAAATCTCCTTGTATCTTTTGCCTTAACTTTAACAAGCAGTATAATTAATGAGGCTATTCCGAGAATGGCAATGACGGGTCCAAATATGTTATCATCCAGCTTTCCATGCTGCGGATACCTAATCTTTAGCGGATTGGTGTTTGAGTCCGCAAACATTTCTATTATATAGTTATACGCCGCGCTCAAGACATTTGGCGTGCGGAAAAAATCCGTCTGTGCGACGAAATCCTTAAAAATCGTGTGCGGCGTCAAATAGTAGAGGGGCAGGAGGGCAAGAAGCAGGAATACAGCAGCCAATGCCTTCCAGTTTTTTTCAAGCCACGAAAAGCATTGTTGAGGCATCCCGCTTATTTTGCAATTGTTCAGCTTGATCAACACAAAAAGCGCGGATGCCATTATTATAACGCCGAATGCATGCGTGGCATGCAGCAAAAAGCTCATGATGATTAAAAATACTGCCGTTAAATAGTCCTTCACATCAGTTAAATCATCAATGATAAGAACCAGCAGGAGCCTGTCTATAGGATAAGCGGAAAACTGCTTGAAGCTTTCCATCATGTGCAGGAAATAAAAATTAAGTCCTGCCAACGCACTGACTGACAGCATGCCTGCAAAATTCCAGCCAGAGCCAATTTTCCCTTCTAATATCGACTCAAAAAGAATGAATAGTGCCCATACAGACAACAGAAGAATAAAAACACTGAACGCATTGAATATGTATACGGGGCTTATGCCCTTAAATGCAACGTTCAAAAATGCTATTGCATTGTAAAGCAGGGGGGATTCCCATAAAGTTGCTTCCCCCTGCGCTATATTGTGCTGGTAAATTGGGATTTCCCCATATTTCTCTATACTATCCGAGAAGAATTTGGCTCTTGCCCACTGATTTGTTGAGTTGGCTATAAACACGCTTTTGTCGCTAATAATGCTAAATCCTATGAACATTGTGAAGAAAAGCAGCAGCACAACTGCAATGAATTCCCTTTTGCTGATTTTGAAGACATCCATCGGCATTTTTTTGCTTAGGACTCTCAGAAAGCCAAAAACAGGGGGCAGATAGAAAACAAGCGTTATAACAAATAAATTCAAGCGAATCCTGAGATAAACTGAAAGCAGGTAAATCAGCATGACTGATAGATATGAAATGCCGTAGCCGAGAATATAGCTTTTCAGAAAATTCCTTTTTTTGAGCAGGAAGCCAAATATAGAGAATGGAAGGTAAACGGCGAATAGAACAAGAATGGGCGCGAAAGGCGACATTGCCACAAGCACGTAAATGAGATTTTTTATTTCAGGCTTTATTTTGAATGCATAGGCGCAAATATAAGCAAGCCCAAGCATTATAAGAGGAAACACTGAAAAGCTCTTTATAAATATAAAAACAAGAATAAGATAAACTGCAATTATTGCATCAGAGATTGAAATTTTCATTTGCTCAGTCAAAAAATCTGAATTTTACCAGACAGTATGCCGCTTTAAAGCCGTCTAAAACTGTTATTTTTTTCCCTTCCTTAAAATTCCTTGCGTTAAAAGTTACAGGAATTTCATGTATTTTGAGGCCAGTTTTCAATATTTTAGCGGTTATTTCTGGCTCAAAGTCAAATCTCTTTGATTTTAATTTTATTCCATCAATAATTTTTTTTCTGAAAACCTTGTAGCCTGTTTCCATGTCTGTAATATTTGATTTGTACAACAAATTCGTTATATAGGTCAGAAATAAATTGCCAATAAAGTGGATTAAGTTCATCCTGCGGATATTTGCCTTTATGTATTCAATTCTTGTGCCATAGACCACATCAGATTCTCCTTTTAATATTGGCTCAAGGAGTTTCTTATATTCCTCTGGATTATACTCCAAATCGGCATCCTGTATAAGCATTATGTCCCCTTTCGCATTTTTCAATCCCGTCCTTATTGCAGAGCCTTTTCCCATGTTCCTGTCATGGAAGAAAACATTTACCTGAAATTTCTTTAATTTTAAAATATCTTTGAGAATTTTCCTTGTATTATCCGTTGAAAAATCTTCTACTACTATAATCTCTTTCTTTATCCCTTTGACTTCTGCGTCAATCACCTTTTCGAGCACTTTTCTTATTGTGCTTTCTTCATTGTACACAGGAATGATTATTGATAGCAGTACCATCTTCTTCGCTGCGAAAAAACATGTGCTTATAAAAAAGTGTTGGTTTGCCGCAGTATCTCTATAGCGGAGAACACAAATAATCGATTAAAATAGTTTGTGTTCTCTAACATAGTGGCGGAATAATTATGCTCAATTTTATGGCAGACGAAGTTTCAGGTATTCTTGGTATTTTAGTTCAAAATAAACCTATAAGCCCTTATGATGTTCAAGAAAAAGCAAGGGAATTTCTTGTCAATAAAAGAGATGAATACCTAAAAATCCATAAAATACCAAAAAAATAGTCTTTCTGACCGAAAAGTGATTGAAGTGTCCGATAATTCATAGTTTTTGGATTTTATTCGGACAGAGCCCGCTCCAGCCAAACCTTTTTAAATTTACATCAGATTCTTAAGCCATGAAAACTGTTGTGCTTTGCGGAGGAAAAGGAACAAGGCTGAATGAGCTTACTGATAAAATACCAAAGCCGTTAATACAAATAGGCGACAAGCCCATATTATGGCATATTATGAATATGTACAGGCATTACGGCCATAACGATTTCATCTTGTGCCTTGGATACAAGGGAGAGGAAATAAGGAGCTACTTCAGGAATGAAACCAAGTTCAAAATAACATTTGTTGATACAGGAATTGACACCAACAAGGCTGAAAGGATAAAAATGACAAAAGATTTACTGGACTCAGATGATTTTTTTGTAACTTACGGCGATGATCTGAGCGATGTGGATATAAACAAGGTGCTTGAATTCCATAAGCAGAGCGGGAAAATAACAACCTTGACTGCTGTAACGCCCGAATCCCCTTTCGGAATAATAAAACTCAACAGCAGCAATGAGGTTACGGAGTTTAAGGAGAAACCTATATTAAAAGAGGTGATTAACGGGGGATTCTATGTGTTCAACAAGCGAATATTCAGCTTTTTGAAGGAAGGATACGACCTTGAAAAAGAGGCTTTTGCGGAGCTTTCCAGAAGAAGAGAAATATGCGCATACAGGCACGGCGGCTTTTGGAAATCCATGAACACCTTAAAGGACGTTATTGAGCTTAATGAAATGTGGACTGCTAAAAACATACCATGGCTGAAATAAAAAATAATTTTTGGAATGGCAGAAATGCTTTTGTAACTGGGGCAGATGGGTTCGTAGGCAGCTGGCTGGCTAAGGCACTGGCGGACAACGGGGCAAATGTGACGGTAATCGTCAGGGATGTAAAAAAGGCAAGCAATCTTGACGTTATGCAAATCAGAGGCAAAGTCAATATTGTGCTTGGCGACATTATTGATTATAAAATCTGCGGACGCATCATCAATGAATATGAAATTGACACATGCTTTCATCTGGCTGCACAGGCAATTGTTGGAATAGCAAATAAATCCCCCCTGTCTACATTTGAATCAAACATTAAAGGAACTTGGAATATTCTGGAGGCTTGCAGGATGAGCAGCTCAGTCAAGAGAATTGTTGTGGCTTCAAGCGACAAGGCTTACGGCAGCCAGAAGAATCTGCCTTATACCGAAGAATCTCCCCTGCTTGGAAGCTATCCCTACGATGCGTCAAAAGCATGCGCTGACATTCTAGCACAGTCTTATTTTAAAAGCTACGGCCTGCCAATTTCCATCACGCGAAACGCAAACACTTATGGCGGAGGGGACATGAATCTAAGCAGGATTATTCCTGATATGATAATCTCCTTTCTAAAAGACAGGCAGCCAGTGATAAGAAGCGACGGGACTCCTGAAAGGGATTATATGTATGTCAAGGATGCTGTTCATGCCTATCTTACACTTGCAGAGAACATCGAAAGAAAAGAGGTTGCAGGGGAGGCTTTTAATTTCGGCAGCGGAAAGCCCGTCAGCGTAATCCAATTATACCAAAAAATAGCCTCGTTGCTAGGCAAAAACATGAAGCCCAAAATATTGGGAAAGGCAACAAGGGAAATAGACAGGCAGTACCTGTCCATTGAAAAAGCAAAAAGAGCGCTTGAATGGCAGCCAAAGTACAGCCTGGATGAGGGATTGACTGAAACAATAGAATGGTATAAGAAATGAAAACATTTTTAAAAAGATTGAATCTAACTGGAAATGAAAAAGCAAATGAAAGTTGTTATTGCTATACCCGGAAGGAATTCTGAAAAGACTATAGGGCAGGTTTACAACGAGCTTCCAGAAAAATTCAGGAAGCACATGATACTTTCCGATGACAAAAGCACGGACAGGACAAAAGAGATTGCAGGAAAGCTTGGCATTAAAGTATTTTTGAATCCCATGCAGCCGGGCTACGGAAGCAATGTGAAGAACTGCTTCAACAGGGCGCTTGGAGAGGGGGCAGATATTGTTGTTGTGCTGCATTCTGACAATCAATACGACCCAAAGATGGTGCCTCTGCTTGTAAAGCCGATAGAGGACGAAAAGGCAGATTTTACAATCGGCTCAAGAATTCTTGGCGACAAGGCAAAAGGAATGCCCACAGCCAGGTTTATAGGCAACAGACTGCTTGGCTTTGCTGAGAATCTTGCAATGGGCACCAGTCTGACAGACTTGCATTCAGGCATGATTGCCGTGAGGGCAGAATTGCTGAAGAAAATCCCCTACAATAATAATTCTGATGATCACGGGTTCCACACAGATATAGTCCTGCAGTCGCGCTATGCCGGGGCAAGGTTCAAGGAGATAGGAATACCAACAAGATATGAGGAAATGAACACTTCCATAACTGCTTATAAGTCTATTATTTATGGTTTCAGGACAATGCAGATGGTGGTGAAGTACCTTCTGCATAAGTTTAAATTAATGAAATTCAGGGAATTCATGATAAGGAAATAGGCGCATTTCAACAGAAACCTTTAATAATCTGCCATGATTTGATTTCTCTAGAAATGAACAATAAAGTAATTCAGGAAGACATAATCAACATTGCAGAAGAATTAAGGTCTGTTGCGGAAAAGCTAAGCGGCAAAACTTTGCTGATTACAGGAGGCGCAGGATTTATTGGGAGTTATTTCCTTCTATCAATAGACTATCTCAACAGGAACCTGCTGTCAGAGCCGTGCAAAGTAATTTCAGTGGACAACTTCATAACAGGGCTGAAATATCAGGTTGCTGAAGGCCAGAATTTCAGATCAATAAAGCATGATATCGCAAATCCTTTAAAAATTGACGAGGAGATCGACTACATAATCCATGCGGCAGGAATTGGAAGCCCTAGATTCTACAGGATTTACAAGATAGAGACCATAGATGTTGGCGTTTTTGGAACAAAAAACATGCTTGAGATGGCAAGGGAAAAAAAGGTAAAGAGCTTCATGTTTTTCAGCTCAAGTGAAGTGTACGGCGATCCAGACTCAAAGTTTGTCCCAACACCGGAAACTTATAACGGGAATGTGTCATGCACTGGTCCAAGGTCAAATTATGATGAGTCAAAAAGATTAGGAGAGACTTTGTGCGTTGCATACAATGAAACACATAATGTCCCTGTGAAAATGGTGAGGCCGTTCAATGTCTATGGGCCGGGAATGAGTGAAGATGATTACAGGGTTATACCTAATTTTGTTGCAAACTCTTTTAGGGGAAATCCTCTGCTTGTTTATGGAAAAGGAGATCATACAAGGACATTTTGCTATATAACAGATGCCATGGCGGGATTTTTCAGGGTACTGCTTTCCGAGCATAACAAGGAAAGCTTCAATGTCGGCACAGAAGAAGGAGAAATAAGCATGGAAGGGCTTGCATGCCTGATTGCAGACATTTTCGACAATAAGGTTCAGGTCAAAAAAGTGCCGGGGTTTAATGACGCATACGGCAAGTCAGACCCGAAGAGGAGATGCCCTGACATTGCAAAGATAAGAAACCTGCTCGGCTTCCAGCCAAAAGTTGACTTGAGAACAGGATTGAATAGATTCATCAAATGGGCGACAGAAGAGTATTCAATAAAATCAGAGCTTGTGACTGAAATCAAGAACTCATTCTAGACCATCCTTGGTTCAGGTAACGGAATAATAAATTTAATGCCTTTGTCCCGGCAATTCTTTGTTTTTTCAAGAATTTCACCTGCAAAGTTCCATGCAAGAATCAGGATGTAATCTGGCTTTTTCTCGCTGAGCATTTTTGGGCTTACAACAGGAATGTGGGTGCCCGGGGCATAAAGCCCCTGCTTTAGCGGGTTGTCTTCAACTATGTATTCAATCTGTTCCTTCCCTATATTACAGAAGTTCAGCAGGGTATTTCCTTTTGCAGGGGCGCCATAGCCTGCAATTTTTTTGTTTTGCTTTTTTATGTTTTTGATGTAATCCACAAGCACGTCTTTGACTTTGCAAACCTTTTCAGCAAAATTCCTGTAAATCTCAAAATTATCCACACCTATTTTTTTCTCGTAATCAAGAATTTCTTTTACAGAGGAATCAATTTTATGCCCGGCATTTTTTTTCTTTGTGAAAACCCTCAGAGAGCCTCCGTGGGTGCTGACCTTCTGGACATTAAAGATTTCCATGCCGTGCTTCCTAAAGAAATAATCCAGGGAAGTCAATGTGTAATATGACATGTGCTCATGGTAAACATTGTCAAAATTCATTTTCTTGATTGTGTCGACAAAATATTGTATTTCTATAATGTAAACCCCCTCATCTTTCAGCAGGGATTTGACATTCTCAGCCACTGAATCAATGTCATCTATGTGAGCAAAAACATTGGCGGCTGTGACAGCATCTGCCTCCCCTTTCCTTCTGATTATCTCTTTTACCGCCTTTCCACTGAAGAAGCCATTTATTGTTTCAACGCCATTTCCTTCCGCTATTTTTGCAACATTTGCTGCAGGCTCCACTCCGATTACCTGCACATTGAATTTCTGAAATCCCTTCAGAAGAATGCCGTCATTTGAGCCGATATCCACGGCAAGGGACTTATTGCTTAATCCAAAATCTTTTGTTATCTGCCCTGCCATGTCAGCAAAGTGTTTCTGGAATGTTTTTGTAGTTGAACTCAGGTAAACATAATTGCTGAACATTTCCTCTGATGGGACTATATAAGTTAGCTGCACAAGCTTGCAATTGCCGCAGAAGCACAGCTCAAGGGGGAATTTTTTCTCTTCTTTTTTTAAATCCTCTTTGGAAAGAAATCTGTTGGCCAGCGGGGTTGTGCCTAATGAAAGAAATGCCTTCAATTTGTCATTTTTGCAGATTCTGCATTTCATGATTTCAAGGGGTTAAGAAAGCTTGTTTAAATATTTTAGTTTATTCAATCAATAAATACCTACAGATTTTGCTTGTTTATCTCCCTAAAGAAAGTTAACTTTGCCTGTAAGTAAAAATCACAGAAGGCTTTTAAATAGTCCAAGATTTTTAGTAAAAATGAAGAAGAAAAGATTTCATTATGCGACAGAAAGGTATGTAAACAAAGTTGTGAGCTGGCAGGAAAAAGGGCTTAAGACTTATCTGATCAGCTACGTTGATTTTGTGAAAAAATATGTAAAGCCAGGCTCCAGAATACTGGATTTGGGATGCGGGGCAGGGCTGTCATCAAGCATGCTTTCGAAGGATTACAATGTAACTGGCGCTGATTTCTCACTGCCTATGATAAAATATGCGAGAGAGAATTTTAAGAATGTAACCTTCAGGCACGAAGACGCGAGAAAATTAAGCTTTAAAGACGGGAGCTTTGATGCAGTAATGGCGTGCGGATTTATAGAGCATGTAAGGGAGGTTGACGTGGTTTTAGACGAGATGCTCAGAGTCGTCAAGAAAAAAGGTCTTGTCATAATAGTCTCTCCAAACTGGTTCAGCCCTCTGCGGGCTATAAGGGGGATTGTAAAGCCAAAAGGCTATGAAACAATAGGAAGAAACAGGCTGCAGATATTCTGGTGGTTTCTGAAGGCGTGGTTTTATTCTGCCAAGAAACTGATCAGTCCGAAATATGTATTCAGGAATCCTGATATTTACAATGAAGAAATTGTCGGCGATGACATTGATATGGAGTACATAGCAAATCCTTACGACCTTAAATCAGCATTTGAAAAAAGAGGCTGCAGGGTATTGAGGCTCACCGCACCAACATTCAGATTCAGTTACACTGCGTTTTTGGCCATCTGGTTTGGCGTCGTGGCTAAAAAATCAGGGAAATAAGAACTCTTTTTGTCCAATAAAAAATTGATTTCTTCAATTTCGAAACATTTAAATATATGCTGCTCAATAAATAATAAAAAGTGGTGTATCAAGGTTGCTAAATTGAGGTTTTTTTAAATGATAAAAAAGGGGTCTAGGCGAATTTTTATCCAATTTAGAAATGCGAGAATAGATTTGAGGTTGTTAGTTTTGTTTTCTGCTGTTATGATTATATCTATGGCAGTGTTTGTTAGTGGACTTACGATAACACAAACTACTCCGGGCAATCAGACAAGCAACGGATCAAGGTCAGTAAATTTTACTTTCACGCCTGTTTGGGATAATGCAGGAGACCAAGGTGCTACTAGTGCTACTTCTGCTAATTGCAGTATTTGGACTAATATTACAGGAACATGGGGAGAAACACAAACTAACGGCACAAGCACTGGCGCAAGCAATGGAACTTCTTGGCGAATCTTAAATAATTCAGTGAGTTGGATTAATACTACTTTCAGCGCAGACGGATATATAATGTGGTCAGTCAGATGTTATAACACATCAGCATCTCTTACAGGGAGCGAAGTCAATTTCTCCCTCAACAGAACATTAATTATAGATTCTCAAGCGCCAGTATTGTTTGGAGTAAGGCCTAATAATACATTCGGAGCAGGATGGGCTCCAGGAGGGGTTAATACAAGCGGATTCTACACTTCTTATGCAGATATGGAATTCCGCATCAATATTTCTGATAATAATACACGGGCAGTATGGTATACTTTTAACTCACTTCCAGGGGGAGCAGGCGCAAATGAGTCTTCGAATAGGACAATGAGTATTGTTGAGGAAGCCAATGGCATAGCTATGTGGAATGCCAGCTTTAGGAATTTGGTAGCCTTTAACAGCAACTTTACAGGACCTGGACCTCATAGCGTATTCTTCTGCGCTAATGATTCTGTAGGGAGAATAAGCTGCTCGCAGCCTAATGATTTTGTTATATCAGGCGTAAATATAACTCAAATTGAGCAGGAAATTGCCGGCATGCCTCAGATAGGGGGTGGAGGTTTCGGAGGATTGAATATAACTTACGGCAATGGAACGGAGATTCCGTATGGCGAATTTATCAATCCTGCTGGGGGAGCCAACTTAACCTTTATATTTAATTTCACTCCTGATGTTATTATTCATATAGTTGGCGGAAGGATTGATGAAAAGCAGTTTGGGAACGCAAGCCAATCCAAGATTAATAGCACCCCTACTCGAGAGGTAAAGCAGCAAGTTGGAACCGGCATGAGAGGGCAGACAGCATGGGCAGATATTGGAAGCTTTATCCCAAGCAATGTGAACTATGAATATGGCATAATACAGATGGGGGGCATTGGATACTCAAAGAAGATGTACTGCAACGGAACTTCAATGGGAGATCCTCTGTGTCATAAAATAAACCAGTGCAATTCAACAGTATTTGGGTTGTTTAATCATTCAATAGTTATCCCGACAAATGATGGATGCTGGCTTGACAGCACTCAAAGCACAGTAGTTATTAATGGAGAAACTAAGGCTGCGGGATTTACATTTATGTTTGTTGATAAGTTTTCAGGAGGAGTTGGAGGATCTGACTTTGGGCCTGTAAATGCTACATTTAGTGGGCCATTGTACAATGGCTTTAATTTTTCAGGACAGACAAAGACAAGGCTAATTAATTTTTCAGTTAATGATATAAATTCTACAGGTATCAATTTAACAAAAAATGGAACTGTGAATCTTACAATTACTTTAGGAACTGGATTGGTTGGTTTCTTTAGTTATATCAATAGCACTAACACAAATCTTACTTGTGTGCCAGATGATGGAGGCGTCTTTAATAATGTAGCCAGCCCAGGAAACTCAACTATTGTAACTTGCAATGTTACTTTTAAATTTCAGTTTAATGGCACCTATTTATTAAATGTCAGCGCAATAGATGACAGCAATAACACTAACCCAATGAATGCAACTCAAGGATTTATTAATGTGATATTGGATGACATTCCTCCAGTGATTAAATATTTTAACATCACAAACAGTTCTACATTCAATGCCAGCGGCTCATACGATGAAGATAACGAGACCAAAACTTATGATAATACTCCTGGCGGTTCAATCAGGCAGGGCGGGAGAATACATGCAGTTTCCAACTGGACAGATAACCTTACTGCGCCGCTTGAGGCAGACCTACAGTTTTTCAATGTCTCTTCTGGGCAATGGGTAGTAGCTAACACAACCGGAAGCACGACAAATGTAACGCCAAAAGCAACAAACGTTGCAGGATGGGCCAACTTGACGTTTGTAATACCTGCAGATCATGATGAATTTGAAGGAGAAAACGTAACATTTAGAATTGTGGCTAACGATACACTTGGAAATAGGAATGTCACAACAGCAGGAATGGGGAATATAACTATTTTGATAAATGACACAACAGCGCCGCGGCTGAGGGTTACTGTAGGCGGGCATATAGATGTAAACGGGACAAATACATCTGATACGACGCCGACAATATTCTGGAATGTTACTGAAAGGAGTTCACTGCTCTATATAGCATTGCAGTTTGATGCATTAACAGACCAGTCTTGCAACCAGCTTAAGAATTTTACAACTCAGGCAAGTGCCAATGCTAATATGAATGGAAGCCTAACTCTATCAGAAACAGGAGGTTGCTCTCCACTTGGAAATGGCACTCACATAGTAAGATTAACTGCAGTAGACTCATGGAGTAATACTAATTTGTACATACATAACTTTACTGTTGAAACTGGAACACCAAACATAACCTTAACTGCATTATCTAATGGTTTTTCGGCTGTAAACCAGTCTAATGCCACACCATACACAGGCTTAAATTTCACGGTTGTAAACGGCGCTACTAGCAATATAAGCTATATTAAAAATTTTACATGGGTATCCAGCTGCAATGGAACAGTACAGGCTATTATTGGAGATGCACTCCTCATTAATAATTCAATGATATGGCCTTTTAACTATACAAACTGCAAAGGCATGGAGGCTAACCAAACAGTGAATGTTACAGTTAACGATGTTGCCGGCAATTCACAGTCTAAGGTTTATCAATTCTTAGTTGATGAAGTCGGGCCTTCGCTTGCAGTGCATGCCCCGACAAATGGGTTCAGTGGCACAAGCAATCTTACTATTAACCTATCTGCCCAAGACGGGAATCAAAGAATATCATTCTTTGGATATTTCCTTGATGGGAATGATCTTTCTGTGATATTGAATGCGAGTGAGAATATAGAAGGAGCAGGAACAAATATAAGCCTGTTGAATAATACTAATTTTAGTGTTGGCAGGCATACTATAAAGTTTACAGTTAATGACACTCTTGGCAATAGGAGAAACAGCAGTTCTATCACCTTCACTGCTGTAGGTCCTGTATTGGGGAGCGATATAAATGTAAGTTTAGCTGACTATTTGATCGTTTCCAACAACTATATTAACATGACTAATGTTACTGTAAAAATAAAAAATTCAGCTGGCAGTTATGATACTTTTGCAGGAGCTAATGACACTAACAACACATATCAGATAGTCATAACCATCACAAAAAGCAATGAAACAGCCAACGTAACATTAACAGACATAAACGGCTCTGCCGCTAACTGGGCGGCTATAAACTTTTCAATGACTTTAAATAATACAGGGATACAGCAGGGAATACGCAATAATTGGACATCTACAGTGCTTGCCATAGTGCATTTCAACGAAAGCATTAATGAGTTCCTCCCTGATTATAATTCCTATTATGGCGCTGTCACATTAAACCTGAATATTTCAGGCGATACCGGAACAGCCCAGCAGATATGGTGGATTCCCAATAGCACTAACTTGACTACGAGAACCAATATCAGCCAATGCACGGGAGGATTTACAAGAACCTCCACAACCCCATGCTGGAATTATACAAGCGGCGGTGCCACGAATGTATATGTCCCTCACTTCAGCGATGTTGTAGGGGTTAATGATACTAAACCTCCAACAGTCACTATAAACAATCCTCAGACGCCTCAGCGTATAATCAGCTTTGTGCCTAACATTACAGTCTCTGCTGATGCACTAAACTGCAGCTATACATACAATATGAGCGGCGGCGCTGTTACAGAGAGGATTACAATGACGTTGGAGACTTTTGGAGACGGAACACACATCTGCTCCGGACCCAG
>Ga0209211_10002388_pt1 | contig 32527 bp, 38 predicted proteins | sample RifGroA2_FD_183992 | JGI IMG/M metagenome (GOLD analysis project Ga0209211, IMG submission 183992) | Groundwater microbial communities from Rifle, Colorado, USA - Groundwater A2 (SPAdes) (version 2) | ecosystem: Environmental > Aquatic > Deep subsurface > Groundwater | place: Rifle, Colorado... | reverse complement strand
GCCTATGTGCTTAGGTAGAGAAGTTGTTTTTGAGAAAAACGAAACTTCTGTTTCAAAAATTCAGACAGCTGAAGGTATTTAGACATGGCTGGGGAAAAGTGAGGTTTGCTTGTTTCGTAATTCAGAGTTACATATGTTTTTTCCTTGCGTTCGTTTTCTTGCAAGATAATAGCTTAGAAAAATGAATTTTCTAGGTTGCTGTCTTGCAGGCAGACGGCAGGAAAAATCAACAAACCAACAACAAAAGAGGCAGAGGTAAAACTTTGCTTCGCATTCGGAGAAAAACAGTATGACACCAGAAGACAAAAAACGGTTACAGGTCGGTGGCGGCATCGTTGGCGGACTCGTGATCCTGGGACTGATAATTTGGGCCATCGTCGCGGCAACATCCGGGTCTCCGGCCAGCAAAAAAAAGGCCGGACCGGCGTTGTCAACGCTGGATGTAATGGACGACGTTGGACCAATCATATCCTCGAATGAATGGACGACGGTCACGCCTACGGCGACCAACACCACAAGCTACAAGGAGTTCAAAAGCCCCGAAGCGGCCCAACTTCTGCTTCGACTTACGGAACTCGAACTGAAATTGGGCAAGGAGAGTCGGCAAGGGACGCCATGGTGGAAAACTCAGGGAGGCACGCCTCCGCCACCCCCGGCGGCAGCGATACCAATTTCTCCCACCATTGTGGTCACTAACACAATCGTGGAACGTTACTTCTTCACGAACACAGTGAACACCCCACCAGCGCCGACCACGATCAACAACTACGTTGGCGCACAAGCTGTTGCTACGGCAAAGGCGGCAATGACGAACACCGTCACCTTGACCAACATGGTCAACGTGACGAACTACGTCACCGTGAAGACCCAGCAAGCCGGGGTCTGGGATGACCCGGCATCCCGGGAGATCACCACCGGCACCACCCTCCGAGTCGGAGGGTGGGGGGGGGCGGACAGCCGGCACCTCCGGCGGAAGCAGAAACAGGGGTGAACTATTCGTTCTAATCCCCCCCCCCCCCCACGGAAACGATGATCCGTGGGGAAAGTATCACAATCAACCAGGCACCGAAGTACGCCCGAAAGGCATGCATCGGTGCCTTTTCGTTTTAGGATGAAATTCAGGGGGCGAAGCTTGCTTTTAAATCCAAGATGTGGTAAGATACAAATATGAAAAAATTAATTGGGGTTATTATGTTAATAGGGTTATTTGGGGCGATGCCGGCTTATGCTTATGCCAAGCATAACAATGGTTCTTACAACAAGAGATATGTTTCTAATAATTATTACGATGTTTACAATTGCAGATCAAGTTGCGGCGGATCAGCTTATTATTCAGCACCTTCATATTATCCATCGTATGATTACGTAGGCAGCAATTACGCCTATAGTAATTATAGTTCTGGATGTGGTTATGGCTGTAACAGTTCTTACTACCCTGCTTATTCTACTTATTCTTATTCCACTCCATCATATTATTACGACCAAAATAGCTATTACGGTTATAGCGGCTATAGCGCTTATGATAGTTACTATAGTGGCTATAATTACGGCTCCTACGATAATTATTCGGATCCTAGCTACTCTTATTCATACTATTCTTACTAAACATCATTAAATTAATGCGCCCAGGTTGGGCTTGACTTTTAAATCGAAAGGTGCTATAATAGAGGTATTATGAAATATATAACAAAACAAAATATGGTTTTTAGCTTTGTTCTGCTGGCTGCTTTGGTTTTGGGACTAATAGTTATACCCCAAGACACTAAAGCGCAATATGGAGGTTATATTTCCTCTATTCCAGCGGCAACAGTAAGACAAGACAACCCAGAACCAATTATCAAATCCATCAACCCAAGCGCAAGTAATGTGGGCGTAGGCACGAAGACTGTGAATATAATCGGTGAAGGTTTTATCCCTAGTTCAGTTGCCCGAGTCAACGGCTCGAATCGCCCGACGACTTTTATTGATAGCTCTCACCTCTTGGTCCAAATCACCGGCAACGACACATATCTTTACCAAACGAACGGCGGATTCTATATCACGGTATTTAACGGGCCCCCAGGCGGCGGATACTCGAATGCAGTTTTCTTTAAGATAAACAAAACTGTTGCATCTCCCGCAGGAACAACCACTAACGGCACCCAAAATGACAATGCCAATAACACTTATACCAATTTTACTGATGCGCCAGAAAATAATAGCAGTGATTCCATAGACGGCAGCAATCTGTCCTCGAATGCCATATTTGGAGAAAATGGAATTTTCCATTCCAGATTAATCCAGTGGATCTTCGCGGCAATCCTGGTCTTGGTAGCGGTGATACTGGTGCGAAGAATTTACGGCGCGGATAAAAAATATCACGCGGTACCCCTTAAACATGATTAAAAAAATAATAAAAAGCCTCCAAACCAGGGGGCTTTTTATTATTTGATTTTATTCCTCTCCCCCTTAACAAGGGGGAGAATGAGAGGGGGTGCTAATTAATTCACCCCTCCAACCTCCCCAAAGGGGAGGCAAACCCTTTCCTTCGGAGAGGGTAGGGTGAGGTTACCTCGGCGGTTTATATTCTGGCAAATTAACCGTTCCCTTTTGCGGATCTATACCTTTAATATTGAGAGTGTTTAAAATAATATTAAGAATCGTCCAGACGCTTAGCATAATAGTAATGCCGACAATCCCCCAAAGCATATGGCTCTTCCCGGTTGTTTTCTTCTCGTCACTCGCGCCGCTCGCGATAAATTCAAACACTCCATAGAGAAAAAACACCAAAGCGAGTGCGAACAAAAATCCTATGAGCGGATTGATAATTTGATTATCAACATTCGCCACAAACTCATTCACATTTTTGCTCGCCACCGCATAAGCTACCTTCGTAGAGAATAAATCCATACTTTAGTATAAATTCTTCTAAGGAACTTGATTAGGAACTGGAATAGTTGGGAGATTGCCTTGGAAAGTGTTCTTAACATCAAATGTTCTTATTAAAATCCCCACTAGTCCCCATAGAGATACAATAACGGCCAAACCAATGATTCCATAAATTATTTTAGTTCTTCCTTCCTTTTTCTTTTCTTCATCACCAGCCATCATATAAGTAATAACTCCCCAGACAAAAAAAACAATTCCAAGGGCAATCAATATAGGCACAATGGAGTTAAGAATCTGTCCAACTCGACAAATTATACCAAAAATTGTACTTCCACCACCAATGACACAATTTCCGGTAGGACCACCACCAAGGCTAATCTGCGCCAACGCCGCAACTGGCGCCAAACCTAAAACAAAACCCGACAAAACAATTAATTTCTTTTTCATCCCGTTAGAAGATAAATTATTTCTAATAATAACGACTATATAATAATAAACTATTTTAACATTTCCCGTTACCTTAATCAACTTAATAACTTCGTACGGGATTCATCAACGACCTTATGATTATTAATACCTCGATTATACCACAAGCCCCCTCTATGGGCTACCAGGCGGGGTAACATGAGGCAGAACCGATCCGCTCACGCCGAAGGTACTGCTCAAAATTCCGACCAACCCCCAAACCGACACCATTACCGTGAGAGCAATAATCCCCCAGATCATAAACTGCTTGCCCTTGGTCTTTTTGACTTCATCATCGCTATTGATCACAAACTGCACCACGCCCCAGACAAACATCAAGACCGCCAAGGCAAAAATGAGCGGAATGACGGAATTGTTGATAATACAAGTAAAATAATTTAACACTCCCTGAAAATTAGTCCCGATAGCGCCACAACTCGTAGCTGTGGCTCCACTTATATTGAGGCCAGCCGGAGCGGCTCCTTTTAATCCAAAAGTGTTCACGACGACATTCACCAACCCCCACAAACCGACGATAACCGAAAATCCGATTAAGCCGTAGATTATTTGCTCTTTGCCTTTCTTTTTGGCTTCTTCTTCACCGCCGATCATATACTGCACCACGCCCCAGACGAAATAGACCACTCCCAAAGCCATCAAGACCGGAATGATCGAGTTTAGGATTTGATGTATCTGGCAGATTATATTTCCGATGCCTTTTAAGCTGCTGCACACAGAACCCGTAGTACCGTTACTACCCACAACAATCCAATGCAAACCGGCCGCTTCGCAACTGGCCTGCGGTAATCCCGGAGATTCGTCGCAGTAGCCGTCTGCCGCTTTTGCCACGTTGGCGATAAAAAAAAGCATGCTTAGTATTAAAATAAACAGTAATTTTTTTTTCATAAATTTATAATGCCCGAACTGTGCTATCTATAAGAGTAGCGATAGACCACGACCCTAAAAGTATCGCCGCACCGATCAAAGTATACAAGAGAGCATCCTTGGCTTTGCCTAATTTTTCCGAATTACCCCGCGCCTCCACAAACAGAAAACCGGAGTAGATGATAGCGAGCGCGATAATCGGTATACCGACTTTAAGCACTCCTTCCAAAAAAGTTTGGATGAAAGCGGGAATGTTGTCTGTTTTGTCGCTCAATGGATTATTAAGCATGTTTTAATTTTAACATATATTTATTTAAAACCTATCCAAGCTCCGTCAAATCCCAAAATGGATAGGATCATTTTGATAACGAGCCAGGCCCCGGCGGCAATCACTACTCCGAGAACGGCGTGGGTGAAAATATTTTTGGCCTGTCCCCGGGCTTCGGTGCTGCCTCCCGAGGTGACCAGTTTAAAACCGGCATAGGCAAACATTATGGCCGCAATCGGTAGGACCAAGTAATACAGGACAAATTTAATTATTTTATCTATCAGGTTCAAGAAATCCGTAAAGTTGCAAGGTTTAGCAGGCGTAACCGTACCGGGAGTGGCAGAAGTATTACTGCAGGGAATCAAGCCTTTCCAATTCGATGTCTGCGCAAAAGAAGAAACAGGCGCAACAAGCATCAAGAAGATGACAAGGGAAATTATAATTTTAGTTGTTTTTTGCATTACTTTATGAACTTTATAACTTTATAAACTTTCAACTACTTCTGTAACAACAAATTAAGCTTGGCGCTAGCGTCGGATATCGCGCCTTCTACCGTCATATTATTGGAAATCACGCCGTCAACCATCCGGCGGAAAATGTTGTCGGTATCCTTATCCGATGGGTCGAGCCAGCTCCTCGCATACAAGGCTGAATCATAAAAAATGGGAAAATAAGCATCGAGCGGTTTGACTTTGAGCAAATCCCGCCGCACTGGCACCACACCGGTTGCGAGAGCATATTTTCCGGCAAAGTTACCAGTTGCCATCAAGCTTGCTGCTGTAAAAGCCGTATTGAAATTCTTGGACGAAGCCAAAAGAGCGACCCCGGTGACCCGCGAACCAGTGAGTTTGAAATTGGAATTTTTAATCTGGGGAAAAGGGGCCACGCCAAAATTCTGGTTCGGATTTCTATTGACCAAAGATTCTAGCTCACTCGCATACCCGAAATAGAATGCCAGATCCTCTCTGGAAAATGCATCAATCGAACTCGGAAATGATTTATTCCAGGAATAGAGGTCCTTGTTGTTTGGGTCCGCAAAAGCTATGTAGAATTTTAAAATAGAAGCGAGATTGTATTCCGGATTGGGTGGAGCATCATTCAAAGTCGAGCTAAAAATGCCGTCCGACTCCTTCACAATTCTATTCCCGGCTTGCATAAAAAGAGCGGATAAAATATCTTTGGCATGGGTCACATTGCCAAAATGCCCGAGTGCCACCGCGCTTTTTATTATTTTATTCGCGTCATCCCTCTTGGTGAGTTTCGGCGCCAAGCTGACCAAATCGTCCCAAGTGGCGGGCGGATAGACTATTCCTCCTGCGTCCAGCATGCTTCGGTTGTAATACATCATGAGCGGATCGATGGACAAAGGAAAAGCTAAAATGCCTTTTCCGGTCAGAAAAACTTCTCCCGCCCCGGCAAAATTATTCTTGAATGTCGCGAGCGGATAGCTCCCATAAGGAATAGTGAAAATTTTGTTGGCGTAATGAAAAGCTAGGTCATCCGGCAGGAAAAACATATCGGGGCCCGTGCCCTCTGCCAGGGCTTCCAATAAATCTTGATCCAAACTCTCGGCGGATTTTTCCACGTATTTTACGACAAAGGTAGGATTGGCATTGTTAAATTCTTCCAGGATTGGAGCCATCGTGCCACTTTTGACTGTTCCCCACAAAACTACCGTACCCAGAGACCCCGGCGCGACATTTTTTCCAAGCGGTATTGCGCCGGAGAAAACCAGAATGCCAAAAACCGCCAAGGCAATAAACACAATCATCGTTACAAGTTGGAAATTTTTCATCCCGTACGAAGTAAAAGAGTATTTATCATTTTTACTTAAAATTAATAATAATTAAAATTCTCTGTCCCAGAAGAACATATAGCACGAACTTCGTACGGGATTCATTCCTTCACGAATATCATACCATAATGATGCGCCCCGGCGTCAATCTCCCTTTCGAAAACCAAACCCGCTTTCTCAAAAACCTCGCGCGCTTTATTTTTCGGAATGATCATCTTGGCTCCTAGAACAGAAAACGGGGACAAATCCACCAAGAGCACTCTCCCTCTCGGCTTCAAGATTCTTTTTATTTCCAGAATAAATTTTTCTTTATCTTTCACTTGGTGGAGAATATTGGAGGCAATTACCGAATCCACGATGCTGTCCCGTAGCTTGGTTCCGCCTGATTTTTCAACATCGCCCCAGAGAATTTCTACATTATTTAAACGAGCGTCCCGAACTTTATTTTTTATGGTCATCAAAAAATCTTTGACTATTTCCACCGCGTACACTTTGCCCTTCGGCGCCATATGCCCAGCAGCCACCGAATAAAAACCAGTCCCGGCGCCCAAGTCCGCCACGACAGCATCCTCTCGAATTCCGAAAGCTCTTAAATTTTTTACCGGATCAGTGAACATACATACATTATAGTCTTTAAAAAACTAATTTGCATTGAAGTTATCAACAAAAAACTCTTGCTGTCAAAGAGACACTTTGACATAATGTGGTAATGAATCATCGAGACTACAAAAAATTTAATAATGGATCAATCGCTCATATTTATAATCGAGGCAACAATAAAGGAAAAATTTTCTTTGATGAGCAAGACTATAAAGCTTTTCTTTTTAGATTGGCCTTGGCTTTAGGATTTTACCAAAAAGAATTAAAGGGTGAAAACTTATTAAGCATGTCTTTATTAAACCATATCAGAACCTATTTTCAAAATAAATAGTCGGTACATTCCGCAGGGCAAAGCCCTCACGCACGACTACGCGCGTGCTCTCGCCAAGCGAGAGAGCGGAAATGTGCTAAACATTGGAACGGCTCAAATGGCAGGAAATGAGCCGTTCAAGAAAAAATGGACTCGGTTTTGCGAAACTATTTTCTGGGAAAAGGATTCGTAAAACCTCGACTAATTTGCTTTGGCGAGAATTCGGATTTCGTCCGCGCGGAGGCAGGGTCTGGGAGGGAATCCGCGCGGGCTTCTGAATTTCTGTTTTGGTGGAGGCGGGCAGACTAAATAATCACTAAGAACTAGCTTTCTATTTTTTGACATGATACTGTTGTGGAATCCAATTTGAACTTACGATCATCCCCCATGTGTCCTAAAGAATCAATGCAGAATGATTGAGGATACCCTGCTATTGACTTTGTGAATATAATTCGAAGAACATATTTATTTTGATTTGATATGCAAGTAATTCCTGCTTGGGATTGACTACTAACTTGTTGTGCGGTAACAATGTCTTGAACCAATGCGGGCAAATCTGTAAGTGGTTTAGCATTGATATTCATCAGACCGTTTGAACAAAAAGTTGCATAGCCATTATTTGAACTAAAAATTAATTCAGCAGTAGTTTGTAACTGTGCCATATCAGTCACAATCTTTGCATTTCTATCTCTTGTTTGCATTTCTTCTGTGGTCAAAGGAGAGGTATTTTCATTAAATTTATTTCTATTATCATCTTGTGGATATGTATTTGGCTGAACTGATGTTGGAATTAAAGTTTTTATCTTATCCTTATTGATAGACAGGGAATCAATTATACCTTCAACAGTGCTTTGATACTGAGTCCATTGATATTGTAACATTGAAACACCAATAATGAGACTGATTTCACTTCCGTTATTATTCTTGCCCAACTTCATTAAGTACATCGGGGGAAGGATATAGTAAGTTTTTGGGGTAAAAGTAATTTCATCAATCTGATACCCCCCGACTGACTTCCATTTTTTCTGAACCATGCTTGTGTTTTGAGCTTTGGCTGAAGTTTGAATAAAATTTAACTGTTGATTATCTAAATCGATTCTCACATCAATTACATTTGTTGTAAGAAGTTTTTGACCATTAGCCCCATCAATTCTTACAAGTAAACTTGTTTTTGTTGATCCTGCTTCTATATCCCAAACACTTGGATAGCTTAAAGAATAAAGACCAGTAGAATGAGTGTATGTTGTCCAATCTTTAGGAATTGTGGCGGTAGTATTTGAGGTTTGGTTGATATTTAACTCTTGAGTTTTTCTATTTAAAACAAAATATCCACCAACCGCTACGATGGCAACGATTACTACAACTAAGATTATATTTGCAAAACCCTTGTTATATTTCATAAAGTTAATGATAACTAATGTTAGATATGACCTTTAATAATAAAATTCAATATTATGATCAAAGTGTAGCATAATTTACCTTAAAAACGAATATGGGAATGTAAGTTACTTTGTGGATAAATTGTGATATGATTTGAAAATGAAAATAAAAATATTTTTAGTGGTTATAATTATTGTATCTATAGTCGGAGCATATTACTTTTATAACAACAGAGAACCTATCGTCGAGGTTGAGAATACTGTTATTGAAAAGCACTTAGATTCACAAGGTCTTGAGTGGACAGATGATATTCCAGGATTAAATGGGTATGTTAATTTAAATACAAATCGATCATATTGCGACAACTTATCATCTGTCGATGGATTGAAACCTAATATAAGTTGGAGAGTACCCACGAAAGATGAGTTGTTAAGATTGTATAAAGAAGCACAAAGTGATAAATCAATAAAACTTAATTCTATTGGATACTGGTCATCAGAAAATTACAATAATGATATAAAAATGGAAACCGTGGTGAGTGGTGACTTTGAGAGTACGGGAGGTTCAGGATATTTTGGATCCTCTAAGGGCGATAATAGTTATTTTGGTGGACGTTGCGTTCGATAAGTACAAGCGCTTGACTTCTTTTACCACTCATATATACTTAAGCAGTCCTTAGAAAAAGTCGCGCTTCGCGGCTTTTTCCTTTTCTGCGGCCTAATTGGCCTCCTTTTTGATCTGAAATTTCAAGTTATCTATCTCTATAAATTTTACAGGCGAACCGCTCGCTTGGGTAAGTTTTCGAAGTTTTGTTGAAAGTCGAGAAGTAGAATATCTTGGTCCTTTCGGTACTCTTTTTGCGCTAGAGACAATAGAAACTTTACAACCTTTTGCAATAACTTTTTGAATTAAGAATTCAAAATCGCCATCACCAGAGAATAGAAATATCTCCGTGTTTTTGTCAGCGTGGTCAAGGACATCCGCGGCAAGTTCAACATCGCAATTACATTTCCAAGAATAACCCATTTCTATTCTCTGTGTAATTTCAGTATTACATTTTGGACAATTCGTGATGGCGATTTTGTCCTCGTTTTTGTATGTGAAAAAATATTTTGGTCGTACTATAGCACTAAGCTCTGATAATTTTGTAAATAATTCTCCGCGAGTATCATCGCCATGCTGTATTCCTGGATAGAAAAATATTTTTTCACATTCCCATTTGTCCTTTAGATAGGAAAATAATTTTTCATGGTCAAGAGCGAATTTTAACACTTTCAGTGTTGTTGTTTCAGTATTTTGCACATCAATAAAAGCAAACCTTTTCATAAAAATGATTTTATCATTTTCTAATTTCTTTTTCTAGTAACCAGCTCCGTTCCTATACTTAAAAAGTAGTTAATAATGCACTCTTTTTGGATCATTTTTGAAAAAATCCCACCAAGGGTATTTTATAAATTTTTATTTTGTGTTTTAATACGAAAAATTGTAGTTATCCACTTTACATTCGGGGACTGTTTTCGTGTATAATGAGCTTCGATGAAAATAAATACCAAAAATTATTTTAAATTTTTCTTGGCTCTCGTTGTCTGCCTTTCGGTTCGGCTTTTACCCTTCCGCGCTCCAAATGTTGAACCTATTTTAGCAACTTTGATGCCAATTGGTCGCGCTTACGGAGCTCTCGCCGGTTTGGCTTTTGCGGTTTTAAGTATTTTGCTTTATGATGTGGTGACTGGCACGATCGGAGTTCAAACATTTTTTACTGTTATCGCTTATGGAACGCTCGGCTTGTGGGCTGCGCATTATTTTAAAAACAAGAAAGCAAATAAATGGAGTTACGTCCGTTTTGCCATCGTGGGAACGTTCATATATGACGCTTTGACCGGTTTTACGGTCGGCCCGCTCTTTTTTCATCAAACATTTTGGGGATCGCTCGTCGGGCAGATCCCCTTTACCATGCTTCACCTGCTCGGAAATACGGTCTTCGCCTTTATCCTCTCCCCCGCCATCTATGATTCACTGATTAAACAACGACCAAGAGATCTAGCCCAAGAATCCTCACCCCTTATTAACCCACTGCAACCTAAAACAATTTAAATCAAATGGAAAAAACAAAAAAAATTTTTAAAAGCGAGTTAGCAAAAATAAAATCCATCCGCAAGAGAAGTGGCGAAGTTGTCCCATTCGATTTAGAAATCGTGGCCCGAGCTATTTTTAAGGCCTTTGAAGTTTCCGGCGAGGGTGGAGAAGCGGAATCGCACAAAGTCGCCAACCGGGTTTTCAAAACCCTGCTCGGTCTCCGCTTGGAGCTGGTAGACAAAAACAAAGGAGCGAAATTTTTGCCGACGGTGGAGCTAGTCCAGGATTTCGTCGAAAAAGAATTAATGAAGCAAGGTTTTCCGGAGACAGCTAAAAAATATATCCTCTACCGCAGTCGCCGTTCCGAACTCCGCAAGGCCTTTGGACCGGTGCCGGAAGCAGTTCGCACTGCCGTCGAAGAATCCAGTAAATATTTTTCTAGCCCTTATTCGGAATATATTTTTTACCAGTTTTATTCGCGGTGGGTGCCAGAATTGGGCCGCCGCGAGACTTGGATAGAGACAATTGATCGTTATATGGCCTATATGAAAGAGAATTTGGGAGATAAGCTTCACGCCAAGGAATATGAAGAAGTCAGGCGGACAATTTTAAATCAAGACATCTGCCCTTCTATGCGCCTCCTATGGTCTGCGGGTAAAGCTTGCCGCAATTCCAATGTCTGGGCCTATAATTGCTCTTATATCGCGCCGACCTCCTGCCAAGATTTAGGGGAAATAATGTATGTTTCCATGTGCGGCGCAGGCTTAGGCTTTGCTGTCGAATGGGAAAATGTGCAAAAATTTCCACAAATAAAAAAACAAACTGGGAGCAAACCAACGGCGCATATCGTAAACGACAACAAAGAAGGCTGGGCAGATGCTTTTGTCCTCGGACTCGAAACTTGGTTTGATGGCCGTGACATAAAATTCGATTATTCTTTCGTTCGACCAGCCGGTTCCAGACTGGAAACTGCCGGAGGCAGAGCTTCTGGACCGCAGCCCTTGATGGATTTGATGGGATTCGCGAGACGCAAAATTTTATCAAAACAAGGCCGACGGCTATCCAACTTGGATATGCACGACATCATCTGCCAGATCGGCATGATTGTGGTAGCGGGTGGCGTAAGGAGAAGCGCCCTCATTTCCCTCTCCGAACTGGAAGACGCGGAAATGCGCGATGCGAAAAAAGGACAGTTTTACCTAACCGAGGGACAGCGCAGTATGGCCAACAATTCCGCCGTTTATAATGCCAAGCCTTCCGCCGAAGAATTTCTGGATGAATGGACTGCCTTGGTCAAATCCAAGTCCGGCGAACGCGGAATTTTTAATCGCGGCGGACTAGAAAAGCAACTACCAGCGCGAAGGTGGGCCGCCATCAAGGACGAGAGGCAGATCGGGCTCAATCCTTGCGGAGAGATTTACCTGCGTTCCAAGCAATTCTGCAATTTGACCAGTATTGTGATCCGACCAAAAGACACGGTGGAAACTTTGAAAAGAAAAATGGAATTGGCTACATTGCTCGGTACTTACCAATCCACGTTGACCAACTTCGGCTATCTTTCAAAAAAGTGGAAAGAAAATTGTGAAGCCGAGAGGCTGCTCGGCGTCTCTTTGACCGGCTATTATGACAATCCGATAATTCGAGATGATAAAGTTTTAGATATCTTAAAAAAAGACTCGATTGAAACAAATAAAAAATATGCCAAGCGTTTTGACATCAATCCTTCCACGGCGATCACCTGCGTCAAGCCCCACGGCAATTCTGGCCAACTCCTCGGCGTTGGTTCCGGCATGCATCCTTGGTACGCCCCATATTTTATCCGCCGAGTCCGTATTTCGCACACCGATACCCTGCTTTCTATGGCCCGCGATCAAGGCGTCCCGTGCTTGCCGGAAGTCGGTCAGTCGGAAGCGACCGCTACCACCTTTGTTTTGGAATTTCCAGTCAAGGCCCCGGAGGGAGCTATTTTTAAGGATGAAGTCACGGCCCTGGACCTAATGAAAGAATGGAAGCGACTCAAAGAACATTTCGTGGAGCACAATCCTTCGGCCACGATTTATGTCGGCCCGAATGAATGGCTGGCGGTTGGAAACTTTGTTTATGAAAACTGGGAATTCGTCGGCGGAATGTCCTTCTTGCCTCGATCCGAACACGTTTATCAGCTCGCTCCCTACGAAGCCATCACCAGAGAAGAATACGAGCGACGTTCAAAGTCCATCGGCAAAATTGATTTCTCTAAACTTTCCCAATACGAAGCCGCGGACAACACGACTGGCGCCAAAGAATTCGCTTGTGTAGCCGGAGTCTGCGAAGTATAAAACCTGCCAGGAAAAGAGTTTTGCAATTAGATTTTAATTTACAGCCGTGTTATAATAGCACTCGTATGACCAACATAACAATTCCAGGACAAATAAGCGGCGAATTAGTAGCTGTGCCTAAAAAGGAATATCAGCTTTTTCATAGTTTTTTGGAATTTATTGACATTAAGCAAATTTTTTTCTGGACCAAAGAATGGCAAGCGAAAGAAAAAGAAGCCGATAAAGATACTGCTACGGGAAAGGTTAGCAGAACTTATAGCAATGCAAGGGACCTAAAAAAAGCTCTTAATTTATTAAAAATTTAACAAAAAAATATGAAAAACTCACGAAAAGGTTTTATTGTACCATTATTGATGGCAATTATTGCGGTGTTAGTTATTAGTAGTGGTGTATATTTATATAAAAGTAAGAAAACAGAATCACCCGCTGTTGTCAATCCAAATCAAGTTCAACAAACAAATAAGGGGACGCAAAATACAAATGGAGATAAAAATTTATTAACGGATGCGTTGAAATCGATCTCAGTTTATACTGCAAATGGAATATGTGATGCGACACGATTTGACAGTCAAGATAATTATTTTGACTATAATCCAAGTTTTCGATGTTCCTATAATTCAAATCTGTTTTTAGGAGAAGTGGTGGAAAAGTATAAAAACCAGTTAAAAGAAAAGGGGTGGACATGTGTCTATGATGAGTATCTTTATCAAAGAGCAGCGGGAAAACGCAAGGCATATTCAACAACGTATTTTAAGAATGATTTTGAACTCAAAATTTACCTAACTACTTTACCCGAAGGAATTGTTTGGAATGGAAAACAAGTTGAGGTGTCAATTGGAAAAATTTCCGATAACAGAATTGGTTCCTCAAAGAACGCGTGTGATTCTTGGATGGGATTTGAATAAACAGAGAAAGTTTAAAAATAACAGTATTCTTTATTATGCTTTACACCAGAAAAGGAGACACTGGCACCACCAAGACTTTCGGTTGCGACCAGAGAGTATCTAAAAGCTCGAGCATCGCCGAAGCCTTGGGTTCGCTGGATGAAATTAATTCATTTTTGGGCTTGCTAAAAATAAAAGCAGGCGGGGATGTTGCTGAAAAGATCGGCCAGATCCAGCAGGATCTTTTTATAATCCAAGCCGAGCTCGCCGGCGCTCCGAAAACTATTTCGCCAGAGAAAATAAAATGGTTGGAAGAAATAATTGATGGCATAGAAAAAATTCTGCCGCCGATTAAAACTTTTTTTGTCTCGGGTGGTGTGGAGCTAGCTGCCCTCTCCGACATCGCCCGCACCATCGCTCGCCGGGCGGAGCGAAGAGTGGTCGCAGTGGTGGATGAAGGAAAAATCACTGTCGGCAAAGAAACTTTAGTTTACTTGAATCGACTCTCCAGTATCCTTTACGCTTTTGCTCGCAATTTCAACCATCAAGCTCATATCGCCGAAGAAGCTCCGAGATACTCTGCATAACTTTAAATATCAATTTCCGCTAGTTTAGCATTCGATTGGATGAAGGATTTGCGAGGCGGGACTTCGGAGCCCATGAGGATATCAAAAATTTTATTAGCCTCTTCGGCATCATCAATATTAACTTTTTTGAGTATACGATTGGCTGGATCCATCGTTGTTTCCCAAAGCTCCTCCGGGTTCATTTCTCCAAGACCTTTGTAGCGCTGAATGTGGTACTTTGTCGCCCCAGTGCCGATATTGTTTTCTGTTGAATCCAGACTTTCTAGGCCAGGTGCTGTAGGCACCTCGTCAACTTCGGGACCGGGATGTTCAATCATGTCAATCTCGGCAGCGGGACGTCCCACAATTTTAATTCTCTCTTCATCGGTATAAGCGTAAGAAATTTCTTTGCCCTTTTTTATTTTATAAAGCGGAGGCTGGGCAATGTAAACATATCCCGCATCAATGACTTGCCGAAAATATCGATAAAAAAGAGTAAGCAACAAGGTGCGAATATGTGAGCCGTCCACGTCGGCATCGGTGGCTATGATTATTTTATGATAGCGCATTTTTCCCAAATCAAAAGTATCACCGATGGAAGTACCCATAGCGATGACTAAGGACTTCACTTCTTTAGAAGCAAGCATCTTGTCGATGCGCGCCCGTTCGACATTCAAAATTTTCCCGCGAAGTGGCAATATGGCCTGGGTACGGCGGTCGCGACCTTGTTTGGCCGACCCCCCGGCGCTGTCGCCCTCCACCAAGAACAATTCCGATTCAGAGGCGTCCTTGGTTTGGCAGTCCGCCAATTTCCCCGGTAGCGTCATCCCTTCCAGGGCGCCCTTGCGAAGAATCGAATCCTTGGCCGCTTTCGCGGCTTTGCGAGCCTTGAGCGCCAGAATTGATTTATTGATTATTGCCTTGGCCTCATCAGGATTTTCTTCCAAGAAATTGTTAAACGCCTCGCCGAAAACCGTAGCCACTGCGCCTTGGGCTTCCATGCTGCCGAGTTTGGATTTGGTTTGGCCTTCAAACTGAATCTCCCGCAGTTTGACGGAAATAGCCACTGTAAGACCTTCCAAAACATCTTCTCCTGTAAATCCCCCTTCAGACTCTTTCATCATTTCATTTTTCTTACAATAAGTGTTCAAAGTTCGGGTCAGCGCCGTTTTAAAACCGGTCACATGCGTGCCGCCCTCTGGAGTGTTGATGTTGTTGGCAAAAGGAACAATCCTGTCCACAATATCGTCCACATATTGGAGCGCTATCTCCACTCCGACGCCATCCAATTCTTTTTCTACATAAAAAATGTCTTTCTGGATTGGTTTCTGAAATCTATTGTAATACTTAATCAGGGAAACCAGCCCGCCTTCAAAATAAAAAGAGGCCGAAGGGAGCTCGAGTCCTAGGTCTCGGAAATAAAAAACGTCCGTTTCTTCCAGCTCCTTGCCTTTCTCCCATTCTCGCGCGTCAATAATTAAAATTTTGAGTCCCTTGACCAAGTAAGCCTGCTGGCGGATGTGGTTGACGATCGTCTGCCAGTCAAACGCGATTTTATTATCCTTTCCGCCCGAGGTGGATCCGCCTTTGGTGGAAAAAATTTCTTGGTCTGGTTCAAAGGTAACAATAGTGCCGTGCAGTTTTGAGTTGTCTATTTTTTTCACTGCAAATTTTTTCTTGCCCTGCGAATATTCCTGCACATAAATACCGCCGTCCCGGTGTACTTCCGCCCGGAAATAAATCGAAAGGGCGTTCACAACACTAGCGCCGACTCCATGCAGACCGCCGGAGATTTTGTAACCCTCACCGCCGAATTTACCCCCGGCATGCAAAGTTGTCATCACCGTCTCCAAAGCCGAGACTTTGGTTTTTTTATGAGTATCCACTGGTATGCCTCGGCCATTGTCTGCTACCCGCACCCTGTTACCCGGGAGAAGCGTTACTTCAATATCATTACAAAAGCCCCCCATTGCTTCGTCGCGCGAGTTGTCAAAAATTTCCCAAACCAAATGATGCAATCCTTCCGGTCCTGTAGTCCCGATATACATGCCCGGACGCCGCCGTACCGGCTCCAGACCCTCTAAAACCGAGATGTCAGAGGCATCGTAATGATGACCTTTTTCGCCATCTTTTTTAACCTTTTCATCTTTTGCCATATAGATGCATCATAGCAAATTTCGATGTAAACTGTAAGTATTGGATTTTCTGGAATTCCTCACTGCTTGACTTTTTCTCAGGCGAACCTGCCTTGACATTTATATTGAAAAGTGCTACGCTAAATAGAGTGAGTCAAAAAACACAATTGTCTATTGGATTGATATTGGGTATTATTGCCTTTTTGGGCTTTGTTTTATTTACATTTTTTCCTTCTTCGGCTAAGGCGGATTTTTGGGACGACGTGGTGGATTTTTTGGATCCGACCCAGCATATTGGCAATATTCTGGATGGCAGACCCCAAGATAACCTTCCGCCTCTGCTCCTCCCTGGTTTTTCGACAGACAGAGACTCGACCACAACCGTTTTCGTAGAACCTGGTTCTAACTCTTACTATAATAATATATACAATACCTATCATTCTTCTTATCGACCTGAGCCCCGTCCTCACCAAACTCCTATTCAAGTTTGCAGAGACACAACTGCCAATAATTATGGCGGAAGGCTTCCCTGTGTTTATCCTCCGCAAGTTTGTCAGAACCCGAGCGCCATAAATTATCGGGAAGCGTTGCCTTGCAGATACATAACTCCAGTTCCAAATCCGACTGTTGATATTCGCGCCGATGATACGCGAATAGATTTCGACGACAGCACTACGATTCGCTGGTCTTCCGACAATGCAGATGATTGTCGAGCTTCTGGCGGAGCGAACGGTTGGTCGGGCAGTATCAGCCGATCCGGTTCTTTTGATACCGGCGATCTAACTCGCGATGTTACTTATTATATTACCTGCACCAACAGCCGTGACTCCGATGAAGATTCGGTAACCGTTCGAGTGGACGATGAAGATAACAACGATGATGAACCGACTGTGGATATTTATGCCAATCCAGCAAATGTAAATTACAATGGATCTAGCACAATTACTTGGAACTCCAATGACGCTGATTCTTGCCGAGCAAGTGGCGGCACCAATGGCTGGTCCGGCAGCCGAAGCCGATCAGGATCTTTTTTCACTGGAAACTTAACTAATACCACCACTTTCAGTATTAATTGTAGTAACGACGAAGGCAGCCGAAGTGATTCGGTGACAGTATATGTAAACAACGTTCAGCCAGTCCAGACTGTGCAAAATCCGACGGTGATTCTTTCGGTAGATGCTGGTACAGTAAATTACAATGGGGTTACCAATCTTCGTTGGTTTACCAGCAATGTGACTTCTTGTGTGGCTTCCGGCGGAGTAAACGGCTGGGCCGGAACAAGAAACATTGGTCCGGGATCTTTTTATACCGGAGCCTTGACTGGAACCAGAACCTATACCCTCACTTGCAGCAACAATGTCGCTTCGGCTACTGATTCGGTGACGGTAACCGTCCGTGGACAAACTGTGGCCGCCGTCACTCCTAGACCAGTTACAACTACAGCTGCCCCAACTTCACTTGTTTTAATAAATTCTTCTATCGACCGCCGAGATGAAGTAACTTCGTCTATCGACAATACTCGGCCGCGTCCCGGAGATGAAATAAACTACACTATTGGTTACCAAAATATCGGTACCGGAGCGATTACCGGCCTCACTCTGCAAGCCACCTTGCCACAGGAAGTGAATTATATGTTCACCAGCGGAAATAATCCGATGGTCTTTGGCAATAATTTAGTTTTCAATTTGGGCACCCTGCCCGCTAACAGCCAAGGCCTAGTGACTATCCGAGCCAGAGTCGGAGACGATGTTCCAGCTGGGACAAATTTGAATTTCCCGGCGACTCTCTCCTATGTTAATCCTTCCGGCATCTCTCAATTCGTCAATACATACGCTTCCGCGCAAGTTAGTGAACCAGCATCATTAACCCCAGAATCGCTCAATCAGAATGTCCTGCCGGCTAGCGTCTTTGGCGCTGGGTTTCTTCCGACAAATATTTTCGGATGGTTGCTTCTCTTTGTGCTCATACTCTTACTCGTATTCATTTCTAAACATCTTTTCTACGACCAGTCTTTCGGCAGACGACCGAATAGCCTACCATAAATATATTATGGTAAGCTAATATGATGAGAATCAACAAATACCTGGCTCTTAAAAAAATCTCGACGCGAAGAGGAGCAGATGAACTAGTGAAAGAGAAGAAAGTTTTCATTAATGGCAAATTGGCTCTGCTCGGCAGTAAAGTAAATGAAGCAGATAGAGTAGAAGTAAAAGGAGCCGAACAAAAAGAATATAAATATTTTGCTTACAATAAACCGATAGGCATTGAAACCGACTCGCCGCGAGAGGATCTCTTCCCCCTCGGCCGGCTCGACAAAGCTTCGCATGGGCTTTTGATTTTAACCAACGATGGACGAATCACCGACCAACTCTTAAATCCAAAATATTTTCACGAAAAAGAATATGTGGTGAAAACTTTGAACAAACTGCGCTCAAGCTTTAAGAAAAATATGGGGAAAGGGGTGGCGATAGAAGGAGTCAAAGGTAAAGCTCCATATATGACCAAAAAATGTAAAGTGAAAATTCTAAACGATTTTTCGTTTAGAATAATCCTAACTGAAGGCAAGAAACACCAAATCCGCCGCATGTGTTCGGCGCTTTTTCAAGAAGTCGCCGACCTTAAACGCGAGAGAATAATGAATATAAAATTGGGCAATCTAAAACCTGGCGCTCTGCGGGAAATCAAAGGGGAAGAATTGGCTACTTTTTTGAAATCCATAAGTTTCTAATTTGTCTACGATCTCGAACATATGTAAAAGATAGTAGACAGTGCAAGAACTATGTTTTTTATTTGATTGACTATGTAAAATTTAAGAGTAGTATCATTTTCAGAAATAGATCATTGATAGCCCTTTTGTTATGGCGTTCTTTGGGTGTCTCTATGCGGACTTCCAAAGAACGCTGTAACCATAAAAACAAACAGCGTGCATCTCAGGGATAATCTCCCATTGCGGGAGACCCCAGACGTGCAAAACACGGAAAAGAAAGGAAGACCATGCGAAAAAGCGTGCTCGAAAACCTCACAGAAATGCTCCAAAACCCGAAACTCACACGCGTGCTGGAGCTGATCAAGCAGTTGCTACTCTGCCTACTCAGCAAGAACAGGATTCAGTGGTAAGAAGACCTTGCAAAATTGCTTCGGATGGATTTGGTCACAATTCGCCACGACATGCTATTCGATCCCAATTGGGAGAAACCGTGGGAAAAACCCAAACTTTTTCTTCTAATACCTTGAATTACGAAACTCCCAATTTCCCCTAAAATGAGTTAGAATACAAAAAGCGCCGTGAGGTGCTTTTTGTATGAATACCACTATTCAACTACACTCTAATATTCTAGCAAAAGTTAAGTTTTTCTCAAAACAATTACAACTGAAATTACACAAAAGCACTGGTCGAAAACTAGCACTGCAAGGAGAAGAAACAATTGCTCTCTCAATCTTCAAACAGACAGTCGGTATACCAACCAAGAAAGCAATCTTTGACATCTTCACCCCGAGAGAAAGTTACAAAACATTGTGTGTGCAAATGAATCGGTTTGCATTTCATGCTTTGGTAATCCTTAACATGATATTGAAATGGAACCAGAAAAATGCTCACGTAATCAAGCATACAGATTCTACTGATGTTCCAGTCTGTCTCAACAAGAATGCAAAGTGCCACAAGACGATGAAACTGCTCTCCTCTTGGGAACATTCCGGAAAAGGCTTCTACTATGGGCTTAAAATGAACATGACGGCTGATGCTGATCGAACTAAACTTCCGAAATCTTAAAATGTTGTATGCGTTTCTGACTTCGTTTCCGAGATCCATTGACGGCTATCTTGCCAATTATATTTATTCAATTCTCGCCTACGCGCTTAGGTAGAGAAGTTGTTTTTGAGAAAAACGAAACTTCTGTTTCAAAAATTCAGACAGCTGAAGGTATTTAGACATGGCTGGGGAAAAGTGAGGTTTGCTTGTTTCGTAATTCAGAGTCTAAAAGAAGCCCTTGGACCAGCCGAGATTCAAAGAAGGCTTTTCCAGCGGAATCTTCGCATAGGTACAGTAGTGGAGGCAATCGCATTTATGGGGTTGAGAAATAAAAAAGAACTGAGGATAATGGTCTTCGCTCGTTACGGTTCTGACCAACACCCTTGCGCCGTGTTCTTTTTTAAGAAAGGCAATTCGTTCCAAATGTCCATCATGCATAACAACGACACAAGCGTATGGCAACCGGGGTGTGACATCCTCGTCTATGACGCATGAAGCAAGTACTTCTTTAAAATAAAACAAACACGAAGGAGTATTCGCTGGCTTTTTAAATTTTTTATTTCTCCAAATCTAGAATCTCATCAATTCGAATCTGTTTCACAAACTCCGGCACGTGGGAGACTAGGATCATCGCGCCGGCATATTTGTCGAGTGCTTTGGCTATTATCGGCAAATGGCGGAAATTTATGTGGTTGGTCGGCTCGTCCAGGATAAGCAATCCGGGCTTTAGAAGGACCAGTCTGGCAAACGCCACCAGCCCCTTCTGTCCTTCCGAGAGATCGCCTATTTTAGTGCGGATAAATTCTCCGGTGATGAGAAATCCTGCCGCGACAGAGCGCATCCGTTCTTCATCCAGCTTTTCACCACCTGCAAGCATTGCGCTACTGAGAGATTGATACACCGTATCTTCGAAATTAAGCGTCGAGAAGTCTTGCCGGTAATACCCGATGCGAATTCCCTCTTTTACTTTCTCTCCGGCGGCATGGCCGCTCGCCAGCCGCTCTAAAAGCGTTGTTTTACCGATGCCGTTTGGGCCTTGCAAAAGCAAGTGCATATTTTTATTCAAAGAAATTTTGGCTTTGTGTTTCACTTTCTTTCCGTTCTTAAGAGTTTCAAAAGAAGAAATGTGCAAAATTTCTCCAATCAAGTCCGGCTGGCTTGGAATATTAAAAGGTCGGATAGACTTATCTTCCTTCCGCACATCGACAATTTCTTCTTCGAGTTCTTCCGCTTTTTCGCGCATGCGCTTGGCGACTAATCGCAGTCGTCCGCCTTTGTAAGCAAAGACATTGGCCTGATCTTTTTTGGCCTGGATTTCTTTTTGGAGTTGCGCATTTTTCATATTTTCTTTTTCGACTCGAGCGGTGATGTCTTTGACCACGTTGAAGTAATTGCCGACGTATTGCTCAATCTTTTTGGTGTAAACATCCAGGTAAAGCACGCCTTCGGTAAAAGCATTCAGAAATTCCGCGTCGTGCGAAATCACTAGCACGGTTTTCTGATAATCTATCAAGAATTTGGTCAGATGCGCGATGCCGGCTTTGTCTAGATTGTTCGTCGGCTCGTCCAAAAGCAGCAAATCCGGATCTTGAATTAGAGCTGAAGCAAGGAGAAGCCGAGCCTGCTGCCCGCCAGAGAAATCTTTAATTATTTGATCATGAATTTTAGTATGCCCTTTGAGATTGACCACCTCAAGCACATCGTCAATTAATTTATCTATATTGTAAATTTTTCCTTGACCCGCCGTAGCTTTAGCGAAGGAGATAAAAAACTCGCGCACCGTTAAGTTCATCTCATTTGGAGGTATAACCTGGCGTGAAGTGGCGATGCTCACTCCTTTGACAATATTAATAATTCCCGATTCAGGAGTATGCAACCCAGCAATCAAACCAAAAATAGTGCTCTTACCAGCACCATTTTGTCCCATCAAGGTTAATTTCATCCCTCGCCGGATGGTAAAACTAACCCCATCCAAAATAGGCTTGTTTATTCCCCACTCGAAAGAGACATTGTCGAATCGAACGATTACGTCAGACATTCTTCCTAGACTAGCTTATTTTTAACAAATATGCTATTGTTGAGGTACAACAAGTGCAAGAACATAGAGTCGATTTCTTGAGCGTATTGTAATTTAACAATTTAAACAAAAAATCAATGACTGGTACAATAAAAAGATTGACAGATAAAGGTTTCGGCTTCATTACCGGAGAAGGGCTTGCGAAGGATTTATTCTTTCACAGTAACTCTCTGGTTGGCGTAACTTTTGACGAGCTTAAAGAAGGTGATGCTGTTTCTTTCGAAACAGAGGAATCACCAAAGGGATTGAATGCGGTGAATGTTAAACGCGCATAGTATTCTCTCCATTAAAATACCCGCCTTTTTGGCGGGTATTTTAATTTGCCCATTCTTTTAACTCTTCATAGTTTACTTCACCACATAACCACTTATTCGACTTCAGGTTATAGAAAAAAGGCACGCCACCACAGAGATCTTTATCGAGCGCGAGCAAGCGCTTTTCGTTTTTCGGATTGTGCCAGACTTCCAAACTTTCCACCTTTATTCCCTCTTCTTTTTCCAAACGCGCGACTAGCTCATGCATAGTTACGCAATGAGGACATTCATCTCCATAAAATTCTAAAAGGTGACTCATATAATATATGAAGCGTGAAGTTTGTATTTTAGAAAGCCTTGCGCAGGAGATTATAAAATAAAAATAGTACTCTATTTATTATTTTCTTGATCGACGAGCAGTTCGCTAGCAAAGCTTTGCTAGATAGATTGCTTTATAAAATATAAACTTTATGCTTTGACTAGCCTTGATAATCGCGATTTCTTGCGGGCAGCATTGTTCTTTTTGATCACATTTTTTTGCGCCGCCTTATCTATTATAGCAAAAGCTTCCGGAAGCATTTTAAGAGCTTCTTTTTTATCCGTCCTGATCATTTTCTCGATTTTCTTGATCACTTCCTTCATGGCGCGCTTGCGGCTATCGTTAAAAGCCTTCTTGCGCAAGGATCCGCGAATGGCTTTTTGGGCTGATTGGGTAATTGGCATAAATAAAATGTAGCAAAGATCGCAAAAAAAATCAAATTCTAATCTTCTCCCATATATAATGAGCCCAAAATGAGACACTGAGAAAAATTCTCTTATACTGGAGGTAAGATCTATTTTTCTCCCAAAGTCTTTAAGGCTTCGCGGATTTTGGTGTTGATATTGGCATTCGGAGTAACTTTTTTCAGCGCTTCGCGTACTTCATTTTGAGAGTAGCCGAAAGATTTTAGTGCCTCCATAGCGTCGAGTTCTGCTTGCAGAAAACTATCTTGGTTTTCGCTTATTCCATTTGCTATTTTGTCACGCAATTCAATTACAATTTTTTCGGCGGTTTTTCTGCCGATGCCGGAAATTTTGGTGAGATAGCTGATATCGCTGGCGCTAATAGCTTTGCGCAATGTTTCAGTCGAGGCCGCGGTGAGGATGCCGATGGCGCCCTTCGGTCCAATCCTGGAAACGCTAATTAGCATTTCAAAAAATTCCAGCTCCTCACGGCTAGCGAAACCATATAAGTCAAGGCAATCCTCTCTGACATGGGTATGAATCCAAAGCGAAATTTCATCGCCCACTTTTTTTCTTTGGATCAGCGCGTCGGCCGAAATGCCAACTTTGTATCCCACTCCGCCTATGTCCACTATCGCCGATTTTAAATCTTGATATATTAAGTTACCTTTTAAATGTCCTATCATCCCATTAGAGACAGAAAAACGCTTCAATATATAGTTTCTAATTTTCTATAAATCCTGGTCTTTTATTCTCTGTACATTGCATAGTCCTACAAGTCCATGTCCATTTAGTAGGGCTACTTACCTTGCTTGCCTGATTTGTGGTTTCATTACCATCATCACATTTGTAGTGTTGTCGTGGGAGTATAGAACAAGAGTCACCACCACTAATAGGAGTATGTGTTAAAGTAGCTGTTACGTTAGAAGTATCAAGACCCAATGAAAATAAAACTTCTGTACTGTCAATATTAATATCATTACAATTTATAGATCCTGATGTCGTAGTTGTGCAAGTTCTTGATGTAGTTTTATGACCAGTAAGAGTATCGACAATAGCCGTATATGCACCTGAAGATTTAGGATATGTATTTCCACAAGTAACTGATTCTGTAATTGTCCCTGTCTTTATATAACACCCACTTGAATACGAGGTACCATCACTCTTTTTCCTAATCACCGTAATAGAAGGAGTGCTACCACCTCCACAACGGCCTCCGGTATCAACACGTGTTTCATCTCCATTTCGAATGCCATCCGTACATGTGCTTGGATCAACAGTCGCCTCGATTCTGACCCCGCTAAAATCCACCCAGCCCACGACATCCGAGCCCCAGGCACAATCTGTCAAGCAGGTATATTGCGAAGCAAAAGTAGAAACGTTGCCGTCTAAAGTTACACCATAAGGCGCGCCTGAAGTCGTGGTGCCTGCAAGCGAAATCCATCCATCCCAGCCGTCGGTGCGCGAAGCTCCGGTGCAATCACCATTTACCGTCCCGGCGCAAGCCCTGACCCAGCCTTGTAATTTACCATTGCCAAGATTTATATTTGCATTTTTAGGTTGGGTTCCGCTACCTTTTGGAAAATCGGATGGAGATTCAGAAAATCCGCCGAATTTTATCCAACCGATATTAGAGGACCAGGCATAACCGGACAGCGTGCCATCATCATTTTTATTGACTCCATAATTTGAAGCAGTGCAAGAACCACGAACATTGATGCAGTTCATACTAATCCAGCCGATGTTGGAGGACCACGCCCAGGCGGATATGTTATCTTCAATCCCGGCGGACGCAACAGAAGGCAAAGCAAAGATTACAAACGCCAACGCAAAAATAATTTTAGTGACGGGATTCATATTCGTATTATACCCTCTATTAAAATACACCTCAATGCCACTTATCCACAGTTGTCGAAAATTGCATCCCGTTAGAGAACGCCCTCCCGTGCGGGAGTGGCTTCGGCCACCTTGGGGCGACCTTTCTCTAACGGGATTGCATTAAAATATGACTTGTGATATCCTAACTAGCGTATGAGTCCTGTGAAACCAGGGCTTTTTTATTAAAATAATGAGCAGGGCGAATATATTTTAGAAACCCTGTTAAATGATTTTAAATATGGTTAAATTCTATTATATATACGTTCTACTATCTAAAAAGGATAAGAACCTATATACAGGATATACCGAGGATTTAAAATCAAGATTTGAGCAACATTCGAAGGGTCAAGTCGTTTCTACGAAGCAACGTAGACCCTTAGAATTAATTTACTCTGAAGCTTGTTTAGATAAAAAAGATGCTATGCATCGAGAGAAATATCTAAAAACTTATTTGGGTAAACAATTTTTAAGAAATCGGCTCAAATCTTATTTAACAGGGTGATGATTTTCTACGCTCGCTTCGCTCACAAGAAAATAAATCATGTTAGACCTAAAAACATTCAAATCGGCATTGGAACAACTCGAAGAAGAGAGGAAAATTCCAAAAGAAAAAATATTGGACGCCATCGAGCAAGCCATGGCTGCCGCTTACAAAAAAGATTACGGCAAAAAGGGACAAATTATCCGAGCCAAGTTTGACTTGGAAACCGGCAAGACTGATTTCTGCCAAGTGAAAATCGTGGTGGATGAAAGCATTGCGATAATGGATACCTCACCCCGACTCTCTCCAACTTTAGGGAAGGTTGGGGGGGATATAAACGGGGAATACTCTATCAAAGAGGAAGGTGATGAGCGAGTGCACTTCAATCCTGAACATCACATCCTCCTCGAAGACGCGAAGAAAATAAAAAAGGGGGCAGAATTAAACGATGAAATTATTTTCCCTTTGGAGACCAAAGAAGATTACGGGCGCATCGCCGCGCAGACAGCCAAACAGGTCATCATTCAGAAGATCCGCGAGGCGGAACGCACCTCGATTATTGATGAATATGGAACAAAAGAAGGAGAAATCGTAAGCGGCATCGTGCAGAAAGTGGAAAGAGGAAATGTGTATGTGGACTTCAACCGCGCCACCGGCGTCCTGCCGGCCGAAGAGCAGATCCCGGGGGGATTTTTCCAAAGAGGTCAGCGCATCCGGGCGTATTTGTATAGTGTAGAAGATAGCCCGAGAGGGATTAATCTGCGCCTCTCCCGCACCCATCCAAAATTTATCGAAAAGCTCTTCGCGATGGAAGCGCCGGAAATTCAGAATGGCATTGTCGAAATAAAATCCGTGGCGCGTGAAGCCGGCGCTCGCTCCAAAATAGCGGTCTATTCCAATGATGAGCATATCGACGCCATCGGTTCCTGTGTCGGCCAGAAGGGCACCCGGGTTAACACTATTACTCAAGAATTGGGCGGTGAGAAAATTGATATCATCCCCTGGTCAGCGGATTCAAAGGTTTTTGTCGCGAATTCCATCTCTCCAGCCAAAGTTATTTCGATCGAACTCGATGTTGAAGAACACAAAGCCACCATCGAAGTGGCAAATGACCAGCTCTCGCTCGCGATAGGCAAGGGAGGGCAAAATGTACGCTTAGCGGCCAAGCTGACTGGCTGGAGAATAGATATCAAGGGGGATAAAGAAAAAGTTGAAGAACCCGCCGAGGAAGCAAAAGGATGAATGAATCCCGTACAAAGTTTATGTTAAATTTTGTGACGGGAAAAAAATTTGATTATTAGTTAATTTAAGTAAAAGCAACAAATACCTTTTACTTTGTACGGGATGAATCAATTTTTATTGTTTGCCATTGCAAGTTCAGTTGTCGCCATTCTGTATGGTTTGTTTTTAGCCAAGTCAATATTAAACAAGAGTCCCGGAAATGCTCGAATGCAGGAAATCGCTAAAGCAATCCAGGAAGGAGCCAGCGCTTATTTGAACAAGCAATATAAGATAATCAGCATGATTGCCGCAGTTCTTTTCTTGATTATCGGTTTTATACCAAAACTTGGCTGGACGATGGCTTTGGGATTTTTGGTTGGAGCTGTTTTTTCCGCTCTCGCGGGATATATCGGTATGAATGTATCAGTCCGGGCAAATGTCAGAACGACAGAGGCGGCAAGAAGCGGGATTAGAAGCGCGCTTTCTCTCGCATTCAAGGGCGGAACAGTCACCGGACTTTTAGTAGTGGGCCTAGCTCTCTTAGGCGTAACTCTTTTTTATGCAATTACCTTAGATGTCACCGCGCTCATCGGGCTTGGATTTGGCGCTTCGCTCATTTCCGTTTTTGCCCGGTTAGGCGGAGGAATTTTCACTAAAGCGGCCGATGTCGGCGCAGACCTTGTCGGCAAACTTGAAGCCGGCATCCCCGAGGATGATCCGAGAAACCCGGGAGTAATCGCGGACAATGTGGGGGACAATGTGGGGGACTGCGCTGGCATGGCCGCGGATCTGTTTGAAACTTACGCGGTTACTTCCGTCGCCACAATGCTCTTGGGTTCGCTTCTCTTTGTAGAATTTGAAAACGCAATTATTTATCCTCTGGTTATCGGCGGAATGGCTATATTCGCGTCCATCATCGGCACTTGGTTTGTACAAATTAGCAAAGGAGATCAGCCTTCAAACCTCGAAAGAAAACAGGCTTCCAACGGGGCAAATATAATGGGAGCTCTGTATAAAGGTCTCATCGCTTCTGGTCTGATCGCCGCGGCTCTCTTTTACCCTATCACTGATTTACTGATGTCGGGAAATGGAAAATATACAGTAATGGATCTATTTATTTGTTCTTTGGTGGGTCTGTTGGTTACCGGAGCTCTGGTTATCATCACCGAATATTTTACTTCGACGAGATATTCTCCGGTGCAATCCATTGCCAAAGCAAGCATTTCTGGCCACGGCACAAATGTTATCCAGGGTTTAGCCATTTCAATGAAATCTACCGCCTGGCCTCTGATTACAATCGTTTTAGGAATTTTAATTAGTTATTACTATGGTGGATTATATGGCATAGCTGTTGCCGCAATGTCAATGCTCTCAATGACTGGAATCATCGTGGCAATAGATGCCTATGGCCCGATCACGGACAACGCTGGGGGTATTGCGGAAATGGCCGAACTGCCAAAAGAGGTTCGCGATGTCACTGACCCCCTGGACGCTGTCGGAAATACCACCAAAGCTGTAACCAAAGGTTATGCTATTGGTTCCGCCGGACTTGCCTCTCTTGTTTTGTTTGCGTCTTATACGGAGGAAATCGTCAAAGCCGGAAAAAGTCTAACTTTTGATTTAAGTAATCCATATGTGATCGTCGGCCTTTTCATCGGGGGACTTTTGCCATATTATTTTGGAGCGCTTTGCATGGAAGCCGTTGGAAAAACTGCTGGCAAGGTGGTAGAAGAAATCCGAAGACAGTTTCGGGAAATAAAAGGAATCATGGCAGGCACGGCGAAACCGGATTATGCTAAAGCGGTATCAATTATCACCGGCGCAGCGATAAAACAGATGATCCTGCCGGCTTTGATACCTGTATTGGCGCCGATCCTAGTAATTCTAGTTTTTGGCAGAGAGAATGGTTGGGTAGTTTTGGGAGGGTTGCTCGTTGGCTCTATTATTACCGGGCTTTTCGTCGCCATCTCGATGACTTCCGGCGGAGGCGCCTGGGATAACGCTAAGAAGCACATTGAACAAGGCAATCATGGCGGGAAAGGCAGTGAAGCTCATAAGGCAGCGGTTACTGGCGACACCGTCGGCGACCCTTATAAAGACACTGCCGGCCCTGCTATCAATCCGATGATAAAAATCTTGAACATTGTCGCGTTACTTTTGGTAGCTTTCTTGATATAATGTTATAGTAGGTCAAAATTATCCCGTACGAAGTTTAAGTAATTATATTCCTACGGGAAGTATCTTATTATCAAATTAATTTAAAAGTAAGAGTGAAAAAATAACTTTTACTTTGTACGGGATGAAAAAATATTTAGGTTTGTTTCTAGTTTTAGCAATGGCACTTTTAGTTACTACGGGAGCCAAGGCAGAAGATTCCGCGGGAGTTTCGGCTGGATCGGAAGTGGAAGCAGATGTTAATACCGGAGCTAGTATGACTCCAGCGCAAAAAGCTAAGCTGGAAGCGGCTAAAGCGGCTCGAGAGAAAATGCAGGCTGGACGAGAAAAGAGACAAGAAGCCAGCGCCAAAATACGAATGGAAGCAGAAGGTAAAATTAAAGCTCTTCGAGCTAGCTTTGAACTAGAGAAAGATAAAAATAAGGCAGAAATAAAAAAAGCAAGAATTGAGGGACGGGAAAAACTGCTGGTGAATCTTGATGCGGCAGTACAGAGAATGGTTAATCTAGAAGCTAGGATAAATGCTCAAATAGTAAAGTTGGAAGCAAAAGGGGTGGCTGCTACCGATGCAAAAGGTTTTGTCGCAACGGCGGAAGTAAAATTGGGCGATGCGAAAGTCAAAATTGCGGAGGCGAGCGCCCTGCTATCTGTTTCCGCTAATGAACTCACGGCAGATAGTAAAGCGAAATTAAAAGTATTAACCAAAGACATTCAAACTCTTATCAAGGATGCTCACAAGGCCTTAAACGACAGCATTAAATCACTCAAGGATGCTGTAAAGCTAAAGATAGAAACTAGGGTAGATGCTAAAGCTGGAACTTCTGCGACAACACCGTAAACCATGGAATCCCGTACGAAATTTATGTTACATATTCTTGCGGGAAAAAAATTATTAACAATTTAATTATAAATAAAGGCGAATAAATAAACTTTTATTTCGTACGGGATGGAACCAGAACAAAAATCAAATGGATCGCTTGTGGGCTTAATAGTAATTATTATAATCCTTATTATCGGCGGGATATATATTTGGATGTCAAATCAAAAAGTGATAGAATCGCCGGCGCCACAGACACAAGAACAAAGTGTGACGGATCAAGATGCGGCTGCCTTAAATGCGCTTGAATTAGAAGCTCAAACAGCTCCTGGTCCTGATGTGGATGTAAATACCGTATATTAGCGCCTAAAATATGAGGGTAATAGTTAGAAAACTGCCGAAAAGCGAAATAGAAATTGAGGGAGAGCTTGAAGTCGATGCTTTTGAGGGCTATTTCAAGACGGCCTTAAAACGGCTCGGTGAAAACTTAAAATTAGATGGATTTCGGTCGGGGAAAATACCGGAAAATATTTTGCTTGCTAATATTCCGGAAATTCGCATCCTGGAAGAAATGGCCAATATGGCGCTTTCAGAGCATTATCCGAAAATTCTAGAAGGTGAAAAAATTGATGCAATTTCCAGGCCGGAAATTTCGATCATCAAATTGGCTCGCAATAATCCGCTCGGATTTAAAATCAAAACCGCTGTTCTACCTACGATCAAATTGCCGGAGTATAAAACTATTGCCAAAAAAATAACTGGAGAAGTTTCTGACTTGGAAAAAAATATCGCGGTAACGGAAAAAGATTTGGAGGATACCATTATGGATATTCGGAAATCTAGGGCACCAAAAAAGCACATCACCTCACCCCAGCCCTCTCCTGGAAAAGGAGAGGGAGGCTCCTTCCCCTCCCAGGGGAAGGCGGGGGATGAGGTGGATCTCCCCGAATTCAACGACGAATTTGTAAAAGTCCTCGGACCCTTCAAAGACATAGCTGATTTTAAAGCCAAATTAAAAGAAAATATTAAATTAGAAAAAGAAAATAAGCAGCGGGAAAAGACCAGATTGCAGATTATTGAGAAAATAATTGACGCGAGCGAGATGGAATTGCCGGAGATCTTGGTGGAAATAGAGCTGGATAAAATCCTCTACCGCATGGAGTCCGACATCACCCAGATGGGCCTCAAGTTTGAAGATTATTTGAAACACTTGAATAAAAAAGTGGAAGATTTGCGAAAAGAATTCCGGAATGACGCCGAGAAGAAAGCCAAGCTGGCGCTTATCCTAAACGAAATCGCCAAGATTGAAAAAATAGTCGCCGACTCTGAACAGATCGCCAAAGAAGTGGCGAATATTTTGGAACACTATAAAGATGCCGACCCTGATCGTGCCCGCATGCACGCCGAAAATATCCTCACCAACGAAAAGATTTTCCAGTTTTTGGAAAGCCAGTAAATAAATATCTAAAAATCAAAACAGCAATAGTGCGCGGTCGCGCACTATTGCTGTTTTGATTAATTATCTATATTTAAGTATTTTCGCACCATTAACAGAAGCGATTTTGACTAATTGATCGAAATCGTGGTATCGACAGGTCTCTTGAAGCATGCGCAATTCAGTCCACATATCGCCATCAACAAATGGCAGATAGAAATCAGCAATGTTGTCGACACCAAGACCTACCAATACTCCCGCTTCAAGCATTTCTGGAACATTGGCTATAGAGTTATGGCCTGGGGCTAGAAACTGGTCAAATTGCTTCTGAGAGAGCATCGCTGACGGGCATACGACGACCGCAATCCCAAGATCTGCCATTTTTTTATACAGATCGTGGCGGTATTCTTTTGGTTGAGCGGAAGTGGATACTGCATGAATGGCAACTGTTCGTCCTTGATAGCTATGGCGCTCTACAGCTGCGATTAATTTTTGCGTATCCCGTTCATTAGGATTATTTTCCTGATCGATATGCACATGCACTGGCTTGTTTAATTTTTTCGCAATTTCGAAAAGATGGTCTAAACTTTTTTCGTCATTTGGACGATCTTTGGAAGGTAGTCCCCCGGCAATATCCGCTTTGGCAGTGATTTCTTCATAAAGTGCGCGAGCTTTGTCATCAACAAGTCCTCCCAAGGGTTGGGTAGCAATCAGCATTTTTATTTTATTTTTATATTCTTCTTTTACCTTCAAGGCAGCATCAATTGCTTTATGCCCCACGGCTTCGTAAGCATCTACGAATGTGGCAGTAAGTTGGACGCCCTGAGCGACCATGATATCAAGAGCGATGCGGATGCGATTGGCAATCTCTTCTTCAGTGGATTTTCGCTTTATATCGTCACTCATGTTCCACTTTTTTTCCATATCTACATTCGAATCTTCAAGTCTATCTTTGGTGATATAAAATGCCTTATCAAAGTGAGCATGACAGCTAACAAACCCGCCATTTTGCTTGATAGCTTCTAGCATTTGCGTTTTTACTAACCTTCACCTAATTCCTTAGCTATGAACAGTCCAGATGCCTTTAGACATCCTCGTAGGAATGAGGATTTATTTTTGCGATTTTTCAATGATCGATACACTTTAGTCCTCAGCTGTGTGGAAC
>Ga0209211_10002387_pt1 | contig 32539 bp, 32 predicted proteins | sample RifGroA2_FD_183992 | JGI IMG/M metagenome (GOLD analysis project Ga0209211, IMG submission 183992) | Groundwater microbial communities from Rifle, Colorado, USA - Groundwater A2 (SPAdes) (version 2) | ecosystem: Environmental > Aquatic > Deep subsurface > Groundwater | place: Rifle, Colorado... | reverse complement strand
GAAGAAATGGTGGCTCCTTCCTATAATAATAATGCTCATGCTGGTTGGAATTCTTATAGTTGTAGGGCAAAGCTCGTCATTGTCGCCGTTTATTTATGCGCTGTTTTAATCGCCTACTATCCAAAATTTTAAATAACCCCCTCTTATTCTGAAAAGCAATGGGCATACTAATAACCGGAGCAGCAGGATTCATAGGCAGCCACACGGCAAAAGCCCTTCTAAAGGATAAAAATTATGATATAATAGGAATTGACAGTTTTAATGATTACTACAGCCCAGAATTCAAAAAAAATAATATAAAAAATCTTAAGATAAAACTTTATAGAGGGGATATAAGGGATATTGCGCTGCTGAACAAAATATTTTCTGAAAATAAAATAGATAGAATAATCCATCTTGCTTCCATGGTTGGAGTGAGATACAGCATAGAAAATCCGGATATTTATCAGGATGTAAATATCAGGGGAACCTTAAACCTGCTGGAGATGGCAAGAAAGCACAAATGCAAAAAATTCATTTTCGGCTCAAGCTCAAGCGTCTATGGCAACAGCAGGAAAGCGCCTTTTTCTGAAGAGGACATTGTAGACAGTCCAATTTCCCCTTATGCTGCCACAAAAAAATCAGCAGAGCTCCTGTGCCATGCTTACAGTTATCTTTACGGAATCCCGATTGTATGCCTGAGATTCTTTACAGTTTACGGCCCGAACGGCAGGCCGGACATGGTCCCGTATAAATTCACAGAGGCAATATACTCTGGCAGGGAAATAGAAGTTTATGGCGACGGGAAGACAAGAAGAGATTACACCTACGTTGCAGATATTGTTGATGGAATTATAAAAAGCCTTGATTTGGATGCCGGCTATGAAATAATAAACTTAGGAGGCAGCAGTCCGGTAGAGCTGAATAAATTTATCGGCATAATAGAGAAAAGCCTTGGCAAAAAGGCAAAAATAAATTACAAGCCAATGCAGCCGGGCGACGTGATGCAGACCTATGCTGATATTTCAAAAGCGAAAAGGCTGCTGGAATATTCTCCCAAAGTGGATATTGAGGAAGGAATGAAGCTGTTTTGCGAGTGGTTTGTCAGGGAAAGAAGAAGTTAGAATCGCTCTACTTTTTGATTTTCCACATAAATTCTGTGCCATATGCTGAAAATTCCAATGCTCCATATCTGCCTTCCATAGTAAAGCTTGGAGCTGCTGTATCTTTCAAATATTTTTTTGATGTATCTCTTGTCAAATAATTTTGAAGTGGAATTGCTACTGTTTAGGATGTCATAAAAATAATCCTTTAATCCTTTTGAGAACCATTCATCAAGGGGCATGTGGAACGGCTGCTTCTTCCGGTAAATAATCTCCCTTGGAAGATGCCCCCTTAGGGATTTCTTTAATATATATTTTGAAACGCCATTCCTTAATTTTAGTGAAGAAGGTATGCTAAAGGCATATTCGACAAGCCTGTAGTCCAGGTAAGGGACGCGGGCTTCGATGCTCCATGCCATTCCCATCTTGTCAGGCTTCATAAGCAAATCTTCAGGCAGATAGTTTTTTGCGTCAAAATGCGTCAGCTGAGTTAGGTAATCGTTTCTCAAGTAATATTTTCGGTTTATCCCGTCATAATTCTGCTTGACTCCGAATTTCAGCAGCTCTTTTTTTTCGGCATCATCAAATGTTCCGAGAACATCCGCATATGCTTTCGCTTTATTGTCTTTCATGTCAATCATCATTTTTCCAAGCCTGTCTGCCATTTGGCTTCCGGTGGCTGAGGAATACTTGTAGATTTTGTCCAGCAGCGATTTTGGGATGAGCCTCACCGAATAGGGGATGGCTTTCTTGATAATTTTGGGAGTGTTGCGCATTTTATACCCTAATGCAAGGAATTTATACTGGTCATATCCGGCAAAAAGCTCGTCGCTTCCGTCCCCTGTAAGAATTACCGTGACGCTTTTTTTTGCTTCTTTGGCAAGATAATAATTCGGCACTGTTGCAGTATCACACATAGGCTCGTCAAGGTGCCATACTATTTTTGGCAGGTCTTTTATTATATCAGTCGCTATTGTTATTTCAGTATGCTTTGTCCCAAAATGCTGGGAAACGCTTTTTGCATAAGCCATCTCATTGCCGGTCTTGTCATGGGCAAATGCCAGTGAATATGTCTTTATCTCGTCGGAAAAATTCTTCATCATGGCAACTATGCTTGATGAGTCTATTCCTCCGCTTAAGAATACTCCAAGAGGTACGTCGCTTATAAGCCTCAGCCTTACTGAGTCCTCAAGCAGCCTTATTATCTCTTTTTCTATAATTTTCTCGCTTCTATTCTCTATTTTTATTGGTATATCCCAATACTGGCTTATCTCAAATTTAGAAGTCTTCAGGTCAAATACAAGATAGTTGCCGGGCTCTAATTTCCTGATTTCATTGAATATTGTTGCGCTTCCTGAAATGTACCTGTAAGTCAGGTAACTGCTCAGGGCATCAAGGTTCAGTGTTTTCTTTACTGTCCTGTCCTCAAGAATCGCCTTCATTTCAGAGGCAAAGATGAATTTTTCCCCGTCGTAATAATAGTACAGCGGTTTTAATCCAAGCCTGTCCCTTGAAATGAACAGCAGCTTCTTTTTTGAATCATAAAGTGCAAATCCCCAGAAGCCGTTGAAATGGCTGACGCAGTCAAACCCGTATTCCTCATAAGCATGAACCACAACTTCAGAATCGGTATTTGACTTAAACGAGTGTTTTTTTTCGAGATTTTCCCTTATTTCCTGAAAATTGAATATCTCTCCGTTGAATACAAGCGCAATTGATTTGTCTTCATTGTAGATTGGCTGGTTGCCTGCCTTTGAAAGGTCTATTATGCTCAGCCTCCTGCTTCCGAGAGAAACGCCTTTGTCTGTGTAATGTCCGGAGGCATTCGGCCCCCTGTGTTTTATGGAATCAGTCATATTTTGAAGCAGTTTCTTGTTCTCAAAATTAAAGCCGCAGATTCCGCACATTTTATACTGAAGTCCTTTTTATTATCAGCTCTGCCAATATTCCCAAAAAAGCTATTTGAATTGCCGCCAGAATTGCCATTGCCCCTCCCTGCCCAAAGCTCTGCAAAAGAAGGAAGTCTCTTATCAGCTTTAATACTCCCGCAACAAAAATAAGGGCGCTTATCGGGATAAATACGCTCAAAGGCTTGAAAAAAATTGTAAGCCTGAAAATAAGGTTTGTAAATCCTAAAAAGTCCCTGGCGGGGCTTATAGTGGACTTCCCTTTTCTTTCATAGTAGTTTATAGGGATGTATTTCACACCGTAATCATTTGTAAGGCACACCATCGTCAATGTTGTAGTAAATGAAAAGCCTTCCGGAAATAATCCCATAAATCTCATGGCAATATCCCTTTTAAAAATCCTTAACCCGGAATTCAAGTCAGGTATTTTTGTTTTTGTGAGGTATTGGGCAAAATGCTTGAGAAACCATTTTGCAGGCTTTCTGAAAAATGGCATTTTTACTATTGTTCCCGTCCTCGCCCCTACAACCATATCAAAGTTTTTAGAATGGCTGATAAGCAGAGGTATTGCAGAAGCAGGATATGTTCCGTCGGCATCAATTATCATTATAAATTCTGAAGTTGATTTTTTAATGGCTTCTTTCAGTGATGCCCCGTATCCCCTGTTGGCATTGTGCTCAATGATTTTGATTCCGCTTATTGAAGATATTAGCTTGCAGGTATTGTCGCTTGAGCCGTCATTTACCACAATAATTTCAATATCATCATTCAGGGATTTTACAGTATTTTTTACGTCGACCAGGGTTTTGCCTATGGATTTCCCTTCATTATATGCAGGAATAATAATTGAAATTTTTGCCATTTTAGAAGGGTAAGAAGAATGATTTATAAATCTTGATGTCACGGCAATTCATCGGACTTTAAACAAAAAGAAAGCGGGGTTTTGGCGGACTAGCATAAAGTCTCCGGAAGATGCAATTTCCTGGAGCTTCAGGTTTGTCTCATTAATGCCAAATTTCTTGACTGTACCCCCGTCTATTACAAAGTATTCGTAATTTTTGCCATTAAGCCATTTTCTTATCTCAGCTGGGCTGTTTTTAAAGCCGTTTTCCTGGAACGCCATTTCATCCGGGCACCATCTGCATATGTACTTGTCCATCCCGATAACGGCGCCCGAGTTCACAAAGGTGAATACTTTCGTGTTTGGCGGTAGGTTGTCCTTAAGCCAGACATAGCCGCTGATCTCTTCATAGGACGTCCAGAACCCCCCGGGAGGCCATTGCGCGGTGTTTACGCTGTATTTTTGGGCTGCGGATGTAAAGATAATGCCAAGAACAAGAAAACCTGCCGCCAAATACTTTAGTGCCCTAAATCTGCCAAATTTTCCGATTAAAAACCACATCCCTTCGCTGGAAATTATGGACATCGGAATTGCAAACAGCATCCAGGCTCTAAAAGCTGATATTTTAATCTGAAAATTTGCTGCATTGACTGCATAGAACATCGCAAAAAGCCAGACCAGCGTGATTATTTTCCATTTTTGCCATATTTGTTTTTCGGGAGATTTAAAATATTGAAATAAAGATAATAACAGCGCCGCCAGGATCAATGTCAATCCAAAAATCATGAATTTAAAATTCATAAAAAACTGGACATGATTTAGAGGATTGCCCGGTTTTTGCGCGAATAAACTAAATAATGTAATAGGCACAGTCAAAACAGGGATAAAAAAGCCAAGAATCAGGATCATTTTGTTAGAGCGTAATTTCTTGTAGTTATCCGTTAAAATTACAATTAAAGCAATTGCAGCCAATAACGACAGGAACATTCCTATGCCTATTGGGTTATTTATCATATTAGTTGATTTTGCAATTAAAAAATCTCTTAAGGTGTAGTATTTCTCAACTGTCCCAATCACGCCAAATATGGTCTCTCCCCTTCCTACTGCCAATCCGACGCCCTGCAAGGTGCCGTAAATGCCGTGTTTTATTATCATCGGCCCCCACCACAGTAATAAAGACCCAAAAACTCCAAAAATCCCTGCCATTGCATAGTCAAGCTGTAAATTCCTTTCCAGAATTACTTTTGTAATGTAATACAGGGCAAAAAATATGCCGAAATAGGTGCTGTGAGTGGGGGAAATTACTAATGTCGCGGAAATCATCATTGCACTAAGATAGAGCCATTTCTTGTCGCTCCTCATTTTTTCCAGGCAGTATAATGAAACAAAATACATTGGAATTGAAAGTGATATGGACCAGATAAAATGGCTTAAAAAAGCAGGGACAGAAGCCAAAGCAAAAGTGGAGAACAATGCCCTGTTGTAATCTCCTGTAAATTCATTCATGAAAAAATAAAAAAATATCACGCTTAGTGATATGATAAAAGCATTAAAAAATTTTAAAGTCCAATAAACAGAAGAATTGGTCTGGTGTATGATGCCCATTAAAGCGCTGTAAGCCGGTGGGTAAGGATCTATGTAATGAAGATTGTTTTTTGCTTCAAACAAAGTCTTGAAATCAGAGACGTATTTAGCGGACATGGCATGGCTCCAAGAATCATCATCTTCAAGATAAGGATATGAAAACGCGCCATGAGTATAGATGTACATAGAAACTGCAAAGATAAGCATCATAATAATTATCCTTAGGTCATATTTCGAAAGCCTTAATATAGGGATAGGCAAGTCAAAATTCTTGATTTTTTTAAATGCACTGTACAAGGGCACCGCCAGGCCAATGGCCAGAAATATTTTCCAATCCAGAGGTATTCTTAAAAGGTTAAGCAATAAGCTGAGAAAAAGAAATGCTCCGAGGCCGATGCCCAGCCTCATCAAATTCCTCTCAAGGAAATTGGGCGATTCTGGCACAAATCTTGACGCGGAGTAGCCAATGCCGAGCAATACCGCCAAAAAAAAGAAAATGCTTGATATATCCATACGCCATGTATATGCAGGTTATTATATAAAATTTGCTAACTTTTGCCGCTGTTGATGTTATATATAAAAATTGAATACCCGATTTTTTTAACGGGCTCATAGTTTTCCAGCCATTTAAAGCAGGTTTTATTTATCAAATGCACATTTTTAAGGTTTGTCACGCTTATTGCTATCATCCCTTTTTTTGGAGAGCAGTCTTCTTCCCTCTCTTTAATTTTGAGCAATGTGTAGTCTGGAACCCAATACAGAAATGAGGGAGAAGGGAGGTATTCAAAAGTGATGTTATAATCCTTCGGATTGGCATTTCCAAAATAGCTTAATTTGATATTTTTAATGCCATTCTTATCAATAAATTTCTTTAATTCTTTTAAATCGTGTCCCTGGTCAATGTTTGAGCCGACCATGATTTTATGGGCATTATTCGGCCCGCCGCCCAATTCGTTGACATACGAGATAAAATTGGGAGATATTAAAAATGCAGTTAGCCCGTAATATGCCAGCAAAATAAAAATGAATATTTTGTATAGCTTTCGATTTTTGGCATGGGCATTTATTACATTGCTTGCTAATAATGAGATAAAAGGATAAACGGTCAGGATATGCCTGACGCCAGACATCTTATTTGTTAATGAGAAATTTAAAAACATTAATGCTACAGGGAGCAATAGCGACAATTTTGTGGTTATATCAATTTTTTTGAAATTTTTGCGCTTTACAAGCAATATAACAAGAAATATCAGGACAGGAACTCCGGTTTTCAATAAAAAGGTCAGATAAGCATAATACCACGGCACGTTTTTTGTAATCTCCCCAAATGCATATCCTCTGCTTTCCTGGGCGGATAAATAAAACAACCCCCCCAATTCAGCCCAATATGAGGGCGTTGGAACTGGAATATTATCATAGATATAAAGAAGTGTGCCTGATAAAGCGCCGGTATTGCCAAGCTCCTGCCTCGTTTTTTGGGAAAAATGGCCGGGCGCCAAAGAATCGCTCAATGTGCCAAATTGCAGTCCAAATAGCAAAAAGACAGCTAAATAAGATATAGCAAAGATATATATCAAATTCTTGATTAATGCTTTTAATCCAAGGTTGTATTTATTTGTATACACTGCCGCAAATCCTATTATTATCATTATCGGTATCAGTAAGATTGCAGAAATCTTTGATGATAATGCCAATCCTAAAAAAATTCCGCTTGATATTAAATTAAATATAGATGTCTCCCGGATCAATTTCCAAAAGTAGTACGAGGCTATAAAAAACATGGACGCAACTGTAAAATCCGGCGTGTGTATAGACGAATAAGCAATGATTGAAGGATCAAATGAATATAGGAATAAGGCGATTACTCCGCTTGTTGGCCCAAATAGTTTCGTTGCCCATATAAGCACATAAATGCCTAAAATTAATGACAATAGCACAAAAGGCAGTCTTGAAAAAAATATTATTCTGTCAGGATTGTATCCCGAATAAAAAGCAACGTTTTTTCCTATCTCCCAGCATGAATAGCTTTGAAGAACATCCTTATCAATGTTTAAGGGATATAGAAATAAGCTCCCTATATAATATGATAATGGGGGGTGGTACACTGGCACGTTTATTTTAAAATTGCCTGTTTCAATTATTGATTTTCCTACTCCAAGATAGCATGTCTCGTCTGAAGTAAGAGAATACCGGTTTATGCTTATGATTCCAAATACAAGAATAAAACCCAAAAAAATTATAATCAGAATTTTTTGCAGATTAGAAAACTTTTTAAGCATATATGGGGAGGTTATTGGATTTAAAATATAAACTTTTTTATATTGGTAAAGCTTTAATATGCTTGATTATTTCCGTTATTTCAATATAATGAAAAACAAAAAAATATGCGTTGTGGGCCTAGGCTATGTTGGCTTAACATTATCAGTAGTCCTGGCGGAAAAATTTTTTAAAGTTTACGGTGTGGAAGTAAATAAATCGGTAGTAGATCAATTGAATAATTATAACCCTCATTTTCTTGAAAAAGGCCTGGATGTTCTGCTTAAAAGATTCCTCAATAAGAATTTGTTCATTTCAGATCAAATTCCTAAAGATGAAATATCTGCTTTTATTGTTTGTGTCGGCACGCCTATAGACAAAAAAACAAAAATGCCCGTTTTGGATTACATTGTAAGATCCGTCAATGATGTTGCCAATTCTATTTCTGACGGAGCTTTAGTGGTTTTAAGAAGCACAGTCCCTGTAGGCACAACCAGAAAAATAGTCAAAGGCATCCTTGACAAATCCGGAAAAAGATATAGTTTGGCCTTCTGCCCCGAAAGAACCGCCGAAGGCGCTGCGCTGACAGAACTGAAGCAGTTGCCGCAGGTAATTGGAGGCATAGACGAAGAAAGTGTCGATAGGGCATTGGATATTTTCAGAAAAGTCACGCCAACGACTATTCAGGTGTCCTCCTTAGAGGCATCTGAGATGGTTAAGCTATTGGACAACACTTACAGAGATGTAAATTTTTCCTATGCAAATGAAGTGGCGCTGATTTGCGAGAAATTAGGATTGGATGCTTTAGAATTGATAAGATCAGCAAACATGGGCTATCCAAGAACAGCAATTCCTGTGCCGGGTTTCGTAGGCGGAGCTTGTTTGGAAAAAGATCCGTATATTTTAGCTGATTTCTCCAGCAAGATGGGATATGTCCCCCACCTGACTAAATACTGCAGGCAGATCAATGAAAGTATCCCTAACCATATAGCAAAAAAAATTGAATCCGGCCTGGAAAAATTGAATAAGGGAAAAGACTCAAAAATCTTTATAACGGGGATGGCATTTAAAGGTCAGCCGGAAACAGATGATTTAAGGGGATCGCCTTCAATAGATTTATTGGATAATTTAAGGCAGTTAAGATATAATAATATCTATATTCATGATTATGTTGTATCGAAAGAAAAATTGGAAAAGCATGGAATCGAAATATGCTCCATGGAAGAGGGATTTGCAGGCGCGGATTGCGCAGTTATTGCAACAAACCACACTTCTTATTACAGAGAGGATATCGGGCATTTGTCATCCATAATGAATAAGCCGTCGCTGCTGTTCGATATTTGGAGGGTTTTTGACCAAAACATTGTAAAAGCAAACGGCATAATATACAGCGGTGTTGGCATTGGCTAAGGTACTGATAACGGGCGGCGCCGGCTTTATAGGATACCATTTATCAAAGCATCTTGCCGGCAAAGGCGATGACATAACTATTTGCGATAATCTGTTTAGAGGCAAATCTGATGAGAATTTCAAAGAATTAACCGAAAAGAAGAATGTTTCCTATATATGCTGTGATTTGACGGATTTTAATGAATTTAAAAAGCTTGAAAATGACTACCAATATGTCTTCAATTTGGCGGCTATTAACGGAACCGGAAATTTCTACGAAATTCCCCATAAAGTCCTGAGAGTCAATACTTTAATAGCCATTAATATTTTGGACTGGCTTATAACTACAAAATGCAAGAAAATATTTTTCCCGTCATCATCGGAAGCCTATTCAGGCACTATGGCAATTTCAAAAATACCCATACCGACGCCTGAAGATGTAGCTTTATCAATTGAAGATGTCTACAATGAAAGAAAGTCTTATGCAGGCTCAAAAATAATAGGGGAGCTGCTTTTTATCAACTATGCAAGGAAATACAAATTTGAAATGTCAATAGTCAGGTACCACAACATATACGGCCCAAGAATGGGCAACGAGCACGTAATGCCCCAGTTTATCTCCAGGATTTTAAACAAGGAAAATCCGTTTAAAATTTTTGGTGGCCGGGAAACCAGGGCATTTTGTTACGTGGACGATGCAATTAAAGCTTCTGAGCTTGTAATGAAGTCAAAAAATACGAATATGGAAATAATAAATATAGGCAATGGCAAGGAAGAAATAAGCATGATAGATTTGGCATGGAAGCTCTTTGCTATAACAGGCTACAAAGCGGATATTGCCCAGGAAAAGGCTCCTAAGGGAACCGCTGCAAGGAGATGCCCGTCAACTAAAAAATTGATAAAACTGACAAATTTCAGCCCGGATATTAATCTGGATTATGGGCTGAAAAAAACCTTTGAATGGTACAAAAATAAGCGGGACTAATATGCCAAGTAATATTCTACTGACAGGAGCTACCGGTTTTGTTGGAAGGAACTTGCTTGGGAAATTAATCTATCAAGGCTGCAATGTGAGATGCATTGTCAGGGACAGGGAGAACTCTGGCAGCATAAAAAAGTTAAATCCGGAAATTATAATTGGAGATATCACAAAGAAAGAGTCTGTTATAAACTCTATGAAGAATATTGATGTGGTTATCCATCTGGCCGCAATGGTGAATGTTTCTGAATGCATAAAAAATCCTGCAAAGGCATTTGAGACTAACACAATAGGGGTATTAAATATGCTCGAGGAGTCCAGAAAAGAAGCCGGCAAATCAGGAAAAGAGATTTTTTATGTGTACCTGTCAAGCGATAGAGTCTATGGAAACACCAAATCAAAAATTGCAAATGAAGAAACACCCCCTAATCCTCTTGATCCTTATTCTGTCTCGAAATTGAATAGTGAATTAATATTAAAATCCTATAATTCATGCTTCGGAAGCATCCAGTACATAATATTGAGATCTGCCAACATATATGGCTATGGGCAATCAAAAAATTTTTTAATACCCTCGGTAATCAATCAGATATTAAGAGGCAAAAAAGAAATTCATGTGGGAAACCTTGATTATTACAGAAATTTTGTGTATATTGACGATTTGATTAAGGCGCTGGTTATAGTGCTGAATAATAAAGAAAAATGCAGAAATCAGGTATTAAACATATCAGAATCTTCGCAAAAGATAGGGCATGTGGTTGGTTTAATCAGGAAAATTTCAATGAAAAAGCTGAATAAGGATATTAAATTTATTAGGAGGAATCAGCTTAGCAGGGCAAAATCAGCAGAATTTAATAAGTTAGCCTTGGATTGCTCAAAAATATCTAAAATCGGGTGGGAGCCAAAAATGCGCTTTGAAGAAGGCATTGAAAAAACATTCCAGGATTGCTCGAGGGAAAAATGAATGAAAGTATTCTGGCTGAAATAAGGGAAATTATTAAAAATTATATTGCTAATAAAGAAAGCAGTTTTATTCCGGGAAAATCCAGAATAGATGTAGGCGCCCCAATATTCGATGAAAATGAAATTATAAGCGTATTGGGTTCTTTGCTGCAGACGAAGATATCGCAGGGAAAGGCTGTGAGGCATTTTGAGGAAATTTTTGCCGATTATATAGGAGTTAAGCACGCAGTTGCTGTGAATTCCGGCTCATCCGCTAATTTGCTGGCATTGAATTCGTTCATTGAAAACGGCGATGCCGATAAAGGAGATGAAGTTATACTGCCCGCCGCGACTTTTCCGACAGTAGCATTTCCTGTAATGCAGATGGGTCTTGTGCCTGTTTTTGTGGATGTTGATAAAATATCGTACAATATAGATGTGAATGAGGCAAGAAAAGCAGTTTCCGATAAAACAAGAATAATTATGCCTGTGCATTCTTTAGGCAATCCTGCCGAGATGGGAGAGATAGAGAAGATTTCAAGTGAAAATAACATAAAAATTCTGGAGGATTGCTGTGAAGCACATGGGTCATCTATAGAAGGGAAGAAAGTTGGAAGCTTTGGGGATATGTCCACATTGAGTTTCTTTGTAGCCCACAATATAACAACCGGAGAGGGAGGTATGATATTCACTGACAATGACAGTCATGAGGTTATTTTGAGGTCATTGAGGGAATTTGGCAGAGTAAGCCAGAAAGGTGAAAGATTTGTTAAAACAAAAAATCTGGGAGTTTATGATAAGAGGTATATTTTTGAAAGGGTAGGATTTAATGTCAGAATGACTGATATAGAAGCTTTAATGGGAATAGAACAATTCAAAAAATTGGAAATGCTGAACAAAAAAAGGATCCAGATTGTAAATTATTATATAAATGAGCTTTCATGCTATAATAATCTAATTCAGCTGCCAAAAATAAAAGAAAATACCGAGCATACATTCTACTCGTTTCCGATAATAGTCAAAAAAAATCCGTATTTTTCCAGGCAAGACATTGTAGATTATCTGGAAAAAAACCTTATAGAAACAAGGCCGTTTTTTGCCGGTTGCCTGCCGGATCAGCCGGCATTCCATAATAAGCGCATCAAAGTTGTTGGCAGCCTTCCAGTATCAAGGTGGCTGAGGGACAATGCATTTTTTATAGGCTGCCATCCGGGAATACAAAAAGAAGGAATGGAATATTTAGTGGAAAAATTAAGCTCTTTTTTTAAAAAATGCAGCTCTCAATAATAATTCCTACATTTAATGAAAGAAAAAACATTGCCGAGATAGTGCCAAAACTTGAAAACTTGATTAAAAAATTAAAAGCCATTGCTGAGATAATTGTTGTTGATGACAGTAGTCCCGATGGAACTGCTGATGTGGCTCGCAGGCTCAATAAAAAATACGGAAATATAAGAGTTGTACTAAGGCATAAGAAAGAAGGCATGGGCGCCGCTATAAAAGAAGGTCTGGATAAGGCAGATGGAAACATCCTGATATCCATGGATGTCGACTCTTTTGACATGCAGGATGTGGAGAAGCTCTATAAAAAGATGATGGAAGGCTATGATGTGGTGCTGGGCTCCAGGCACATCAAAGGGGGCTTATACGAAAAAAAATTCCTGAAAACATGGATTAAATATGCAGTAAGCTTTCTTGGAAATAAGATTTATAAGTGGATTCTTATTTATGCAGTAAATGATTTTTCTTTGAATTTCAGGGCAATTAAAAAGGAAGTGTGGAAAAGGCTGGATGTGCATGAAAAGGGGAATACTTTCATGCCGGAAATCATCGCAGAGGCGTATTTTAAAGGATTTAAGATTTCCCAGGTTCCAGTTGCTTTTAGAGAAAGGGCGCTCGGGAAGTCAAAGCTTAACCTGACAAAGGAAAGCTATAGGTTTTTAATTAAGCTTGCCTCTCTTGTTTATAAATACAAGCTGAATCACTAATTTTCATTGTTTATTATTGCCCTAAAGCCGCTATAAAGCCTTTTGACATCATCATAATTTCTAATTTCTGCAAACTGCTTGAATATATACTTGGGTCTAAGATAGAATGACCTGTAAGCTTTTCTGTGCATCTTCATGAGCTGTTCTTTTGTTACCCCCTTAGGCACATAAATTGGATTGTCTAAAAAATTAAATTCTGGCACGTTGTGTTTCTCCCAATAAGGCACTCCGGAATAAGTGCCGTCTTCAACAGCCCTCTTGTAATCCGTAGTGCCGGGAAACGGCACCCACAAAGTAAAGCCCACAACATCAGGGTCTAATTCCTTGGCAAAATCAATTGTTTGCTGCATATCTTCCAGAGTTTCATCATACAGGCCAAGCATAAAATATCCCCTGATTTTTATTCCGGCAGATTTTGTCATTTGAAAGCCTTTTCTCATGGCATCCTTGGTTTCCAGTTTCTTGATTACTTTTAGCATTCTTTCGCTGCCTGATTCTACGCCATAAGCAATAAACTCGCAGCCTGCAGATCTCATTTCCTTTAGCATTTCTTCATTTATTCCGTCCAGTCTGGAAACGCATGACCAGGGTATATCAAGTCCCCTTTCCTTAATCTCTTTGCATATCTCAATTACCCTGCCTTTTACAAGTGTAAAATGCTCGTCCCAAATTGCTATTTCCCTTGCCCCATATTCCTTTTTTAGAAGCTCCATTTCATCAACAGATCTCTTAGGGCTATGGGTTCTATAAGTTTTCTTGTATAAATCCTGGTAGCAGAAGGTGCATGGAAATGGGCAGCCTCTCGCAGTCATCATAGAATGGCATGGCTGCCTGCTTGATCTTGCTTCGGTCATCTTATACAAATGCATTGGAAGCAAATGCCTTGCAGGCATAGGGATATCGTCCAAATTTTGAATTAGTGGCCTGGATTCAGTATAAAATAGTCTGTCATCTTTATCCATGTATGCCATGCCCTTGATGATTTTTTCATCCTTGATATCCTTTATGCTCTTCCCCTTATCAATGCTCTCCGCCAATTCGCAGAATGTAATTTCAGCTTCCCCAATAATTGAGAGGTCAAACTGATGGTCTTTAAGGATATCTAATGGCACCGTATTTGCATGGGCGCTTCCGCCTGCAACTAATACATCTTTATCTTTTTCCTTAATGGCTTTTGCCGTTTCTTTGGCCCTGTACGCAAATGAAGAGTTAACTGATAGCCCCACAATATCGCAGCCATTTAAAAGTTTTACAGCATCATCAATCATTCCCCCTTCAGCGATTCCATCATAAATTTTAACTTTGTGCCCGTATTTTTCAAGCATTGCAGCTATATAAGCGATTCCCAATGGAGGCAGAACAGCCCCTGCGAATTTTGCCCCCCTCTTAAAAAACTCTTCCCTTGTCATAGGGGGACAAACCAATAGTACCTCAGCCATAATATGATGGCTTTAAAATGATTATATAAATTTTTCTAAAATTAACAATTGTTAATTAAATTGGGGCTTTAGAAATTTATATAAACCAACCATAGTTTCTATATAGTAATGACAATAGTAGTAACCATACCCGCATATAATGAGGAAAAAAGTATAGGCGGGCTCATAACAGATATAGAAAAGGTAATGAAAGGCTCGAAGTACAGCAATAAATACAAAATTCTTGTGGTGGATGACGGCAGCAGTGACCGCACGGCAGAAGTTGCCGAGAAATCCGGGGCAGCAGTATACAGCCACCCTAAAAACTACGGGCTGGCAGAGACATTCAAGACAGAAGTTGAGCAGGCGCTTAGGCTGAATGCTAATGCAATAGTCCACATTGATGCAGATTCCCAATACCTTCCAAAGGAGATACCAAAGCTTCTGGAAGAATTGGACAGGGGCTATGACCTTGTTCTTGGAAGCAGGTTTATGGGAACAATAGAGCATATGCCCTTACTGAAAAGATTGGGAAACATGGCATTCTCAAAAGTTATTTCGAATATAACCCAGCTTAGGATTTCTGATGCCCAGACCGGCTTCCGTGCCTTTACATCAGAAGTTGCCGGGAAAATCGGCATCACGTCCAATCATACGTACACCCAGGAGCAGATTATCAGGGCCGCCAGAAGCAAATTCAGAATCAAGGAAGTCCCTGTTTATTTCGCAAAGCGGGATGGAAAAAGCAGGCTTGTAAAAAACCCGTTTGAATATGCCATAAAGGCATGGATAAACTTGATAAGAATCTACAGGGACTACGAGCCCCTCAAGTTTTTTGGAGTTTTTGGGAGCCTGATATTTTGTATAGGATTATTGCTGGGGGCTTATCTCGGATACATCCAGTTCTTCAAAGGCGGCGTTTTCAGGCATCTTGGACTTATGATGGTGGACATACTTATTTTAAGCATAGGGCTCCAGGTTATAATATTTGGTTTTATAGCGGATATGCTCAAAAAATGAAAATTCTGGTATTAATGAAGAGATTCGGGGCAAATAAAGATATGGTTATGCAGGATTTTGGGAGGCAGATAAGGCTGTTTGAGAACCTCTCATCCATGCATTCAATAGATTTTTTATGCATGGATTACAAGAAAGGCGAGTCAAAAAAGCTCCAAAGGAAGAATATTAAGTACTATATTGAGCCTTTCAGCATTGCAAAAATAAATGCATTTCTTGGAAAACTTAAATCTCTCATAACTCAGAACAGATATGAGATGATTGTTGCCTCAACAAGTCCTCTGCTTGGGATTATCGGGCATTTTTATTCAAGAAAATACAAAGTGAAGTTTGTTTACGACCTGCAGGACAGCTTCGATGTTTATGATGAGTACAAAATACCCTTCGTGAAAATTCTTGACAGGCATGCCGTTAAAAACGCAGATATTGTCTTGTGCGTGAGCGAAACTCTCAGAAAGAAAATACTGGAATTCAGGAAAAAGCCTGTTTGGGTAGTGCGTAATGGTATAGAGGGTAATCTGTTTAAGCCTATAAACAAGATAAAAGCCAGAAAAAAGTTGGGATTGCCGCTGAATGCCAAAATCATAGTGCATATAGGCCTTCTGGCAAGAATCAAGGGATATGACATAATGATGCAGGCGTTTAACAAAGTCAGGCTGAAATTTCCAAACACTTATCTGCTGCTTAGCGGAGCAGTCTATAAATATGACAAGTCTCATGTTAATTTAAGGCAAAAGAATGTTATATTCAGGGAATTTCCAAAGAGGAAAGAAGTAGTCCTTGGAATCAATGCTGCGGATGTTGCAGTCCTTCCAAACCCGCCGAATAATTTCACTATTTACAGCTTCCCTTACAAAATAGTTGAGTATATGGCCTGCAATGTGCCAATTGTAGCAACAAACATAGGGGATGTCAGCTTACTGCTCAAAGAGTTCAAAGGAAGCTTGTGCGAGCCTAATCCGGAAGATATGGCCAATAAAATAATATCAAAGTTTAAGTCAAAGAAAAGGGAAAATTACCGCAGGAAGCTTGGAAAGTATGAGTGGAAGAAAATCAGCGCTGAAATGAACGGCAGGCTAGTTGGGAAAGAACTATTAAACAAATAAATTTAAATTAGAAGAGGCGCTAATAACTCTATGATAAAGCTTCAGATAAATCAGGCAATAAGAATACTAAAAAACCCTGAAAAAGAGTTTGGGGAGCTAAGCAGGCGCCCGCTGGAATCTTTAGTGGGAGATTACATGCGCCTCCTTATTGCAGTCTCAATAGCAGCAGGGCTGTTTAATTTCCTTTTCTCATTCTCCAAGTCAGCTTACCTTGACCTATTTGCCAATATAGACGTGCAGTACTTGAGAATGCTTAATTATTCCATTGGAAGGTCAGTTTCAATAATCTTTTTTTACGTGTTTTCAGGCACCTTCCTCCTGTTTGTCTTCAGCGCGATTCTTAAGCCTTTTTTCCGCAGGATAAAATACACGAATTTCCTCGGTATAATCCTCTACTCTATGTCCCCTTTGCTTTTATTTGGCTGGATTGCATCATCGCAAATTCCTCTTGGAATCTGGAGCCTGTTCCTGTTTGCTGCAGGAATAAAATGCGGTAAAAATCCGCCTGTAAGGAAAAACTCAATACAACAAAGGTACTGAAATGCAGCAGGAAAAAGCCGTTAAAAAAAGGACGGGCATAATCACCATTGCCATATTCGTCTCAATAATCCTCTATCTTGCAGGGGTGCTCAGTGGAATTTACGCCAATAGGCTCAGCAAGGAGGAAACCCAAAAAGACATTTTATCTTTCAGGGAAGAAACAAAGCAGGATATAGGGGATCTGAAGGGCTACATAGTTTTTCTTGACTCCAATTTAAAAAACATGCAGCTTGAGCAGACATTCATAGAAACTTTAAGCCAGGATGAAATGTGCAGCTTTTTGGGCATTTCACTGGAAGAGCTTGTAAAGCAGCTCAATTTTTACTGGAGCAGGCTCCCTTTCAGGCTTGAGGAATACGAGCGCAACAACAAGCCTTCGGAAGAATACCTGCTTCTCAAGGAGCAGTACACCCACCTTTCAATCAGGACATGGCTGCTGGCAAAAAAACAATACGACAAGTGCAAAATAAACATAGTGCATGGGCTTTATTTTTATTCTGCAGACTGCGAGGAATGCGTAAAGCAGGGAGAGCAGATAGACAAGCTAAGCAAAATGGTTTCAAATGCGGGCAGCAGCATGATAATGTTCCCAATAGACATTAACTCAAAGGAATCTGTCATCCAGAATTTAAAGAAGTATTATGGAATAAGCTCCACTCCTGCAGTAATAATCAACGACAAGGTTTTCCAGGGCAGGCTTTTCAGGGCAGCCGAGCTTGTGCCGCTTAACCTGACAACAAAAAATGGGCGCTAAAAAAAGGCAGGTAACTCAGATTTGCATATTGTCACTAATCCTATTTCTATTTTTGGCAGCAGGCATTTACGGATTTTATAAGATAGAATACCTAAAGAAGTCTGTGGTTAGGGATAAGGTTGGCTCTAACAACCTGTCCTACCTTTACGATTTTTACATAAGCGGCAAGCCAAACATAGAGGAAACTCATTATTACGGGAGTCCTAAAGCGGATATTTTTGTCATAGCTTACCTCGATCCAACCTCAGAATCTTCCAGATATTTTATGTCATCAGTATTCCCAAAGCTCGACAATGAATCCATAAAAAGCGGAAAAATAAAATTTTACTCAAAAAACTATCTTACGCAGGAGGATTTTGACGCAAAAAACAGCTTATTTACGCTTTCGGCATCCTTAATCTGCATAAAATCTATTAACAGGCAGAAATATTATCCCTTCTATTTTGACATTTTTGAGGCAAACCCGGATGTGAAGAGCCTGCTGCAAAAGCATAAGATTCCTTTAAAGGAATTTAACAATTGTATGCAGGCAGGCAATTTCGCCGATTTAACTGAAACCGTGTCGGAAGTCGAGAGCTTTGGGATGATTGGAATGGCTCCGAGATTTTATGTTGGAATAGAAGGAAGTAATGATATTGTTGTCATAGAAGGCGCAAGGGAATATGATAAGTTTAAAAAGGCAATAAGAGAATATGGGTTTATCAAGGGAGATTAAAATGACGCCTCACGAATTCACACTGTTCATGTACAACCTGTCGCTTTTCCCTATAATCTTCTTTTCAGTCCTTTTCCTTTTCCTAACTGTCCTGAGGCTTTTCATCGGCAACGGGAAAAAGGAGGATTACAAAAAAATGAAAGATTTGCCCTTTATAAGCGTGCAGATACCTGCGTATAATGATCCTGTTGCTGAAAGATGCGTCCAGAAATGCATGGAATTTGACTATCCCAAGGATAAATATGAGATAATAATTGCAGACGACAGCACCAGCGCTGAAACAAGGACAATGCTCAAGAGATTCGCTGACGAAAATCCTGGTTTTGTAAAGTATGTCCACCGTAGCAATAGGGAAAATTTCAAGCCAGGCGCGCTTAAAAATGCAATGAGCGCCACCAGAGGGGGATTTATAGTGATATTCGACGCGGACTGGATTCCAGAAAAAGATTTCCTAAAGAAAATAATTGAGCCGTTTTCCGATCCAAAGGTTGCCCTTGTCCAGACAAAGCAGGGATTCTACAACAAAAACACCAATCTTATAACAAGATTTGCTGCGTATGTCCTCATGATATACCATGATATAATCATGCCTGTCAGCAACAGGATAAACTGCGTCTTTTTCTGCGGCACAGCCGGCGCAATAAGAAGGTCGGCATTTGAAGAGGCAGGAGGCTGGAATCTCAACAGCATAACAGAGGACTGCGACTTGAGCGTAAATCTGCTCCTGAGGGGGTATAAGTCAGTTTATTTGGATATAGAAACTCCAAGCGAAGTTCCTGCCACTTTTGAGGGATTTATAAAGCAGCAGATGAGATGGTGCTACGGCAATACAAGGGTATTTTTTGACAACGCCTTCAGGATACTGTTCGGAAAAAGCATCACATTCAGGCAGAAGGCAATGATTCTCTATGTAACACTTGGCAACGTGATAGCTCCTATGGTTGTGATTATGACAATCTTCGGCTTTGCGGGCTGGTTCATAGGCGAGCCGACGCTTTTCAGCTTTTCCGACGTAGTAAATCTAATTTCAAGGGGGATTTACACTGCAGGATTTATTTCAATGGGAGTTTTTACATTATACAAGAAAAGGCAATTGTCCGAACTCCCCTATCTTGTGGCTTCTGCCTTCACAATAGGGATAATACTTGCCGTTGCAAACACCATTGCATTCTTCAAGGCAATTGCAAACAGTAAGCTTGGTTGGTACTGCACGCCAAAATCTGCAAATGACGGGCTTGTCTGAAATGGAATTTTTAGAATTGTTGTCCCTGGCAATAACCTCGGTTTTCCTCTTAGTAATACTCTCATATTATGTCCTTTTTTTCCTCAGGATAAAAAAGCCTGAGCCTTCCAGAAAGTTCTCAAGCATCAGCATAATAATTCCCGCCCATAATGAGGAAGACTACATAAAAGAGGCATTGGAATCTGTCATAGCCTCAGATTTTGACGGCAGCAAGGAGATTATAGTAGTTGATGACGGAAGCGATGACAAGACCACGGAAATAGCAAAGTCATTCAGCCAAGTCAAGCTGATTCAGACAAGCCACTCCGGAAAAGCCGCATCAATGAACAGGGCGCTGTCAGAAGCCAAAGGCGGGCTTATTGCAATAGTTGACGGAGACAGCTCAATAAGCCCCAACTCACTAAAAGAGCTTGCATTGGAAGTCGGGAGGGATAATGTAGCTGCGGCATGCTGCCCTGTGAAAGTCAAGAACCGGAAAAATTTTATATGCATGTGGCTCCATATAGCCGAGATTTATTTTTCATTGATGAGGGGGCTGTTTTCTAAAATAAACGCCAACATAACCACACCCGGGCCTTTGAGCGTTTACAGGAAAAAAGAGCTTCTTTCCGTAGGCGGATTCAGCACCGAAGGGTATTCAGAAGACGCCGATGTGACAATAAGGCTAATAAGAAAGGGCTATAGGATTGGGTTTTGCGAAAATGCGGTTGCAGAAACCAATATGCCAAAAACTGCAAAAGGATTTTTCAGGCAGAGGGCAAGATTTGCAAAAGGGCTGATAAACCTGCTGAAAAAGCACATGAAGCTCAATAAGGCTGCAATTGATATATACACCTTGCCAATGTTCCTTTTTACCTACATCCAGTCAGTTATAATGGGCTCGTTATCCATCTATCAGATAATTTCTGGCTACCTCACTTATTTTTATTCTAAAGGAGTATATTTTAATTTTCTCGTGCTTAAATTTTTCTTTGAGTGGTTTTCCATAGTGGGGTTTTTCAGGTGGATGCTTAGCATAGCCTCAGGCGCAGTTCCTCTGACGCTGCTGGCTGCATTGGGCATAATATCTACCCTGCTGACGTACCCTCTTTACATTTTTGCAATCCTTAAATTTGACAGGAAAATCGATATTTGGCATATTATACCTGTTTTCTTCATGTTTCCTTTCTGGCTTGTGATAATGGTAATACATGTTATCTCTCTTCCTGAAGCTTTTAGAAAGGAGCAGTATAATATATGGGAAAAAAATGAATAGCCCCGCAAAACACCTGCCAATTGCAGCGTTCTTTCTTTTTATTCTTGGAATTAAGATCGCCTTTTTCCTGTTCAACGGCAGCGCAGGCCTGTGGTGGGATTCCTCGGTTTATATAGGAATGTCAAAGTATCTTTATTCAGGAGGTGAATCGGGGCTATGGGAGCCATCAAGGCCTGTTTTATGGCCTCTTATTCTAGGGCTATTTTGGAAATTTGGCTTCGATTACATCTTTCTGGGAAAACTGCTTTCAATTTTTATAAGCACAGGCAGCTCCATTGTTGTCTACCTCATATCCGCAAAATATTTCAGCAAAAAAACAGCTTTTTTGGCGGCATTGTTTTTCTCATTCTCGCCCTCGATTTTTCTTTCTGACACTCTCCTTTTAACTGAGATAATTTCAACATTTTTTTTGCTTCTTGGCATTTATTTTTTCCTTGGGCAAAAGAACTTTCTTTCAGGGCTGTTTCTGGGCATTTCATTCATGTCAAGATTTTTCCAGATTTTTTTTGCATTGCCAGTAATCCTAATCTATCTTTTCAGAATTTTCAATAAAAAAGGCGCAGAAAATTACAAGGCGATGCTTGCCTTCTTAATTGCTTTTTCAATACCTGCCGTTCCGTACATAATCTCTAATATTTATTACTATGGCGACGCGTTTTACCCCTTCTCCATCCAGATTTTTATGACTAAAAACACTGGATGGAGATTCAGCCAGCCTTTTTCATTTTATTTTATGGGAATTGTAAGGGAAAATTTCCTGGCAGCATTCTCGATATTGGGCTTTTGGCTGGCGGTGAAAGGCAGGAATGCCGAAAAAAAATATCTGTTTGTGATATTTATTTTAGTTTTCGCATTATATGTCTTGGAAAGGCACAAGGAAATGAGGCTCCTCATTCCTCTCATGCCTTTTTTATACATATTTGCATCGCATGGAATTGTCAGATTATCCAAAATCTTCAGAAAAGGCATGATAATATTTATGGCGCTGGTAATATTGCTATGGGCTTCGCAGGCAATTCCCCTACTAAATCAGGGCGATGGAAAGAAAGATGCGCAGGAATTTAGGGATTACTTGCATTCTTCCGAAATCAAAGAAGGAATCTGGATCAGCAGCCCATTGTTTCTGGCAGCGTCTGATAAAAAAGCTGAAGAGCTTATTTATTATCCATTGTATAACTCATCAAGAGCTATGAGTTTGAGGTCAAAAATAAACGATGCCCATCTAGTGATGATTAATACATGCGATATTCTCCCATGCCCTCCCTCCGATAAAAATTGCGGAAAGGAAACTGAAAAATTTATTGAAGCCCTGAAGCAAAACCTAAGATTAATGCATTACGCTGTTTCAGGCAATTGTATCCATGTGGTATTTGAAAAGTAGCTTATTTTATTTTGATAAAATCCCCGATTGTAAAACCCGCTTCTCTTGTCTTTTCAGGCTTTTCGCTGATTTCCTCGCACTCCTCTACAAGCCTTATCTTAAGAATTTTTTCAAGTTTTCTTGCAAGCTGGATTGGTGGCTCAAAATCTCCTGTTTCTATTTTGTGCACAACTGACTCTTTTTCATTTATTTTCATGGCAAATTCCTTTTGGGTCAGCCCAAGGCTTTCTCTCTTGGACTTTATTAGATGGGAGAAACTCTCAACCAAAGTCTCTGTTTTTTCCCTGCTCTTGCCGAAATCATTATTCCCTTGTTTTCTCTTAGGGCTGCTTATTGGCTCAAGGACTTTTCCGAATTTTGAGCAGGCTTCGCATACATTAAGCTCAACATCCTCTATTACCGTCCTGTACAATTCCGCATGCCTTCCGCACATATCACATCCCATTTTAGTCTCCAATCACATTTATTATTATTAAGAAGTATAAAAAGTTTTTTAAAAAGGCGCGCCAAGTTAAGACTATGAGAACAATAATTGTAACAGGAAGCGTGGGAGCAGGAAAAACCGCCTTGTCAAAGAAGCTGGCACTGGCAGCCAGATACATTTATGTTGATGTCAATAAGATAATAAAAAAATACAATCTGGCAGAAGGCTATGACAGAAAGAGAAAGTCAAAAATCATTGATGCAGATAAGCTCTCAAAGGCATTAATAAGCGTGATTAAGAGTTTGGAAGAAGATGAATCTGCGAAAGGCGTGATAATAGATTCCCATCTTTCCCATCACCTGCCTGCAAAATACGCAGGGTTATGCATTATCGTGAAATGCAGCATAAATTTGCTGAACAAAAGGCTTAAAAACCGAGGGTACAGTAAAAGCAAGATAAGGGAGAACCTCGATGCCGAGATATTCAATGTGTGCCTTGAGGAAGCCAAAGAAAAGGGGCATAGGATAATGGTTGTTGACACTTCAAAAGGTATAAATAAGAATGCAGTTTCGTCTGTTGTAAAATGGGTAAGGAAGCGCAAAAAATAAATCCTCAGGCAGAGGAACTGAACCATGCAATAAAAACAGCCAACCCTCACGTGTTTAATCTGCTCTCCAAGAGGGGCAGAGAAATATATTTTCCGAAAGAAGGGATACTTGCGCAAAGCGCCGAGGCAAAATCAGCAAAATTGAATGCAACAATAGGCATTGCAGTTGATGACAATGGCAAACCTCTTTGTCTTAATTCAATAGCGGAGAAAGTCAGTCTCCCGCCTGAAGATGTCTTTAATTACGCTCCAAGCTACGGAAAATCTGAGATGAGGCAGAAGTGGAAGGAGATGCTCTATGCCAAGAACAGCCTCCTTAAAGGCAAAAAGATAAGCGTCCCTGTTGTGTGCAATGCATTGACTCACGGATTAAGCATGGCAGCATACCTTTTTGCGGATGAGGATGATTCGATAATAGTCCCCGATTTATTTTGGGAGAACTACGAGCTTGTTTTCGGCAATACCTATGGTGCAAGGCTTGATACTTTCGGATTTTTTAGAAATGGGGCGTTTAACCTCGAAGGGCTCAGGAAAAAGCTCTGCGAAAAAGGAAAGAAGAAAATATTGCTGCTAAATTTCCCGAATAATCCTGCAGGCTACACTCCGACAGAAGAGGAAGCATATAAGATAACGGACATTGTAAAGGAAGCTGCTGAAAATTCAGAAATTGTTGTGATAATGGATGACGCGTATCTTGGGCTCGTTTATAAAGAAGGGGTCTTTAAGGAATCTATTTTTGGCATCTTTGCTGATTTGCACGAAAAAGTTATTGCTGTAAAAATTGATGGCATAAGCAAGGAGGACTATGCATGGGGATTGAGGGTCGGCTTCATTGCATTTGGCGTTAAAAACGGCGCCGATTCCATGTATTCCGCTTTGGAGTCAAAAGCAGCTGGCGCAGTAAGAGCCACAATTTCCAATGCTCCAAATATTTCCCAGTCTCTTGCTCTCAAGGCATACGGCTCCAATAATTATGCAGATGAAAAAAAGAAAAACTTTGAATTGCTGAAGTCAAGATTTGAGGAGGTAGAAAAAACATTAATCAGCAGCCAAAAGTATAAAAAGCATTTTGAGGCGCTGCCATTTAATTCTGGCTATTTTATGTGCATAAAATTAAAGGGAAATGCAGATAAAATAAGGAGGCTGCTTATAGACAAGTACAGCACGGGAGTCATAGCAAATGGGGGCATAATAAGGGTTGCGTTTTCATCAGTGAAAAAAGAGTTCATTCCTAAATTGTTTGAAAATATTTATAATGCCTGCAATGACGCTTCCATGCCATGAAAAAGCAGATTTCCTCATTAGACCTGCATTTTCTTGTGAAAGAGCTGAAAATGCTTGAAGGCTCCAGAGTTGACAGTATCCACCAGCGCGAAAATAATATTCTTTTCCAGTTTTACAAGCAGAATATTGGGAAGAAAATGCTCAACATTCTTGTTGGTGAAGGCATGTTTCTTACCGAGGAAAAAGAAGACTATAGGGAGCCGGGAAATTTTTCAATGGTGCTGAGAAAACATCTCTCGGCATCAAAGCTCGAATCTATAAGGCAGATTAACTCTGAAAGGATTGCGGAGCTGGCATTTTCATCAAAATCCGGCGGCAAAAATCTTTATCTTGAGTTTTTTGGCAAGGGAAACGCGGTATTATGTGATGAGCATGGAATGATTGTAAATGCCCTGCAGCATCACGAATTTAAGGACAGGAGCATCATGCCGAAAATAAAGTATAGTCATCCTGAGATGAAACATAATTTTCTTAGCCTCAATCCTGATATTTTAAAGGAATTGTTCGGCCATTCAAAAATAGATTCCCTTGTAAAGTGCCTTGCCATAGAGATTGGATTAGGAGGCGCTTATTCAGAAGAGATATGCCTGCTCTCAGGCGTAGATAAAAATATCTCTCCAAACATTATCGAGGAAAGGCAAATTAAGCGAATTTATTCGGCAATAACCAAGCTTGTCAATAGCAAGATTGATGCAAAAGTAATATCTAACAACGGCGAGATTATTGCAGTATGCCCTTTCAGCATGGAACTCTACAGGGATTATGAAGCAAAAAATTTTGATTCTTTTAGCGAGGCGCTGGAGTTCTTTTACTCTTTCTTCAGGCCGAAAATAAAATCAGAGCATGAAAAAAAGATTGAAAAGCTGCGGAACAGGATTCAGGAGCAGTCAGCAGCCATAGAGTCGCTTAGCAAGGAAGCGCAGGAATTGAGGGAAAAAGGCGAATTTATTTACCACAAATACTCTCTTGTGAAGGAAATACTTGAGGAAGTGAACAAGGCTTCATCCAAATTGCCGTGGAAAGAGATAAAGGAAAGGCTGAAGGGGCATAAGATAATAAAAGAAGTCAACGAGAAGGAACGGAAAGTTGTGGTTGAAGTTTAACATGCCATGAAACAAATAATCATTGACACAAACATGCTGATGGCAGCAGCCCAGTTCAAGACAGATATATTTTCAGAAATAGAGAGGGTATGCCTATTTAATTACGGGGTTTGCGCAGTAGGAAAAACAATAGACGAACTGGAGAGAATCATGGAACTGCAGAAAGGAAAGCACAGGGCTGCTGCAAAGATGGCGCTGTCACTGGTTAAAGCGCATAAAGTAAGAAAAATAGCCTGTGATGAAATTGCAGGCAGCGTTGACGACATTATACTGAGGATTGCTGACAAGGAAAAGCATATTGTAGCAACACAGGACAGGGAATTAAAAAGAAAGCTGAAGGAAAAAGGAATTCAGGTACTGACATTAAGGCAGAAAAAGCATTTGATTTTCGCCTGAAATTCTTTTTGAATTAGAAACATTTAAATACAAAATTCCAGAGAATGCATTTATGGCAAGTTCATTCAGGACAATCATAGATTTTTTTGCTGAAATCGGGCTTTATGATGTTGTGCTTCCCTTCCTTCTTGTGTTTACAATAGTGTTTGCGATACTCGAAAAGACAAGAGTGCTTGGTTCGGAAGAGCACGATGGGCGTAAGATCTCAAAGAAGAACCTTAATGCAATAACCTCGTTTGTCATAGCTTTTCTTGTAGTAGCGTCATCGGAGCTTGTCGAGATAATAACAACAGTGTCATCGCAGGCAGTTGTGCTGCTGTTTTTATCTGTGCTGTTTCTGCTGCTGGTCGGCTCATTTTACAGGGAAGGGGAATCCGTGTTCCTTGAAGGAGGATGGAAAACAGCTTTCATGGCAATAATGTTCCTCGGCATTGTTGGAATTTTCCTAAATACTTTGACTACAGAAGACGGCAGGACATGGCTTGAGAGAATAGGCGACTTTTTCGGCGGCGTAAATGACGAACTTATAGGATCCATTGTGATGCTTGGAATATCGGTGCTCTTGATAGGGTTCATAACAAAAGATAATGCGCCTGCCAAGCACTAGCAAACGCAAGATTTATATACTAAAAGTTTGAATGGTATTGTAAAAAGGTGAAAATATATGGCCAGAAACTTTGAGGAGTTCATAAGAATAGCTGATAGATGGGGACTTACAGAGGTTCTTCTACCATTTCTGCTTATTTTTGTAGTGATGTATGCTGTTCTCACAAAGACCAAAGTATTAGGAGAAACAAAGAAAAACTTGAATGTCACAGTTGCAATTGTAATTGGATTGTTAGTGGTGATACCTCATGTGATGGGGACACTGCCCCCTAATAAGGATCCGGTGACAATATTAAACAAGGCATTGCCTCAGGTATCAATTGTAATAGTTGCTATTGTATTCCTCTTAGTGCTTATAGGGGTTTTTGGCCATGAGCAGGTATTCCTTGGCATGACAATGCCTGGGTGGGTTATGCTTCTATCCGTAATAACAATCGCAGTTATTTTTGGAAGCGCAGCAGGATGGTGGCAGCCGGGAATAACCCAAAGCATCCAGAATTTCTTTGGAGCAGACTCGCTGTCTATTGTTATAATGATACTTGTATTTGGCATAATAATAGCCTACATCACCAGCGAGCCAAAAGAAGGGCCTTCGCAGGGGCTTAAAAAAGCAGGCATAGACTTAGACAAGCTCTTTAAGAAGTAATAATTATGGATAATGGCAACATTTTTAGATATAACTGGATTGGAGCACTTTTCAAGCCTTTTTGTGTTCTTGTTCACATGGATAATAATGTATGCAGTTTTTTCCGCGGCTAAGGTTTTCAGCGGCAACAAGGCAGTGCCTATACTTCTGGGGCTTATCCTGTCAATATTTGTCCTGCTTTCTCCTGCCGTAACTTCCATTGTAAGAGAGCTTGCGCCATGGATTACAATAGGGTTTTTTTTCATAGTGCTTGTGGCAGTAGTGGCCAAGCTCATGATAGGAGATTTCGCCGCAGCAGGAGAGGCTTCAATAGAGGTAAGAGGGGTGCTTTTGGTATTCCTGATAATAATAATATTCATTGCCTCAATGGCTCAGGTCAGAAAGCACATTGCGGTCCCGGGAGATGACGGAACAAGCGAGGATACTGAAGAATTCCTGAAGCCCACCACAGTAATATTCCATCCAAAAGTGATGGGCGCGATACTTCTTCTTGCAATTGCAATATTCACAATTGCATTGATGGCTTCAAGTGTGTCATAGAAATCATAAGAAGGCTTTATTTCTTTACAGATGATTTTGAAGAGGGGGCAGACGCGCCTTTTGCAATCCTTTCAAGCTTTGCCACGTTCTCTGTCAGAGAAGGAAGTATGTTCTGAAATACCTTTTCCATTGCCTTTATTTCAGTGCCTACCTCCATCAGATTCTTGTCATACTGACCAACTTTTCCGATTATGCTGGAATTCAGAGAATCAAGGCTTGACTTAAGGTCGCTGATTTCCTGCTCGAGCTGAACCATCTTGCCCTCGCTCCTGTTTTTCCATTCGATAACTGCTTTTATGTCCTTTGTCAGGCCCTCCCATTTCTCCTCAATAACTGCCTCAGCAACTTCCTGTATTTTCTCCTCGTCAATATGATCGATTTGAGGCTGTTGCGCCTGGACATTCTGCTGGGGATAATTGTACTGCGGCTGCTGGGGCTGAGGAGCCTGCATCCCGTAATCCATCGGCTGCATCGGCCTCATTGAAGCCTGGTTAATGGCGTCATAAATTTGCGGGACTGAAAATCCCTGAGACTGCAAAGTTTGCACTATCTGCTCGTTTGTATAGCCCTGCTGCATCATAGCAGCTACATTGTCTATCGGCACTGAGGATTGTCCACGAGAAAAATCAGGCATCGTGTCTTCTTTCTTCTTTTTCTTTGTAAAAAGCCCCATAATTACCTCTTCCTTGCATTGATTATTTTTTAGAGTATATTTAAAGGTTTCTTTTGTGTCAACAGAAAAATAAAGATTACTTCTCGCTTCCTGCCAAGGCAAACTGGCTCAATAATGCCTCCAACTGGATGAACTCGTTGGAGCCTTCTGTCATTCTGAACTCTATTTCGCCGCACTTCTCGATTAGCTGCATTTTCTGCCTGCCGCCTATTTTCAGCCCCATAATTTCCTTCTGCACCTGTTTTATCACGTCAAGCCCCGCAAGGCCGTAGTTAAGCATTACGCTGAGAAGCTTGTCCCTTGCCTCGACAAATTTGTTTTGGAGCGCCATTTCAAGTATTTCCATTATTTCCTTGGGCTTTGCGATTGATGCCATTGAATAAACTAGTTCTTCAGTTATGCTGCTGCTTATCGCCGCGGCGCTCTGAAGCACGTTCTCCACATTCCTGCAGTCGCCCTCGCTGACTTCAAAAAGGGCTTCCTTTGCCCTTGGGTCGACCTGCAGACTCTCATTTTCCGATATTTTCTCTATGATTGAAAGGACGTCTTTTTTCTCGAGAGGCTTGAACCTGAAGATTGCGCACCTGCTCTGTATTGGCTCTATAATCTTTGATGAGTAATTCGCAGACAAGATAAACCTGCAAGTCTTAGTGTAATTCTCCATTGTCCTCCTCAGAGCCTGCTGCGCCTCTCTTGTGAGGGCATCGCATTCGTCCAGATAGATTATCTTGAAAGGCGCATTACCTATCGCCCTTGTCCTTGCAAAATCCTTTACTTTGTTCCTTATCACATCTATTCCCCTCTCATCAGATGCATTAAGCTCAAGAAAATTCTGCTTCCACTCGGAGCTGAACAGCTGCCTGGCTGCAACCAGCGCAAGGCTCGTCTTTCCGACTCCTGCAGGACCTGTAAAAAGGAGGTGGGGAAGATTTTTCTGCCTGACAAAAGCTGTCACTTTTTTCACTATGTCTTCCTGCCCCTTTATATCAGAAAAGTCTTTTGGCCTGTACTTCTCAATCCAAAGTGTGTGCTCCATGGCAATAAAGAAATCAAGAATGGTATAAATAACTTATTGAAGATTCCAAATCATATAAAAAATCCTTCCGCGATTCCTTTTTAAAGTTTAAGTAGTCCTTTATTGAGGCATTTGCCAGCCGGCATTGGCTGGAATTTATGTTGATGTTGCCCCTTTATTGGAAGATGTGAGATACTCGCCCTGCCAATTGCGGGCGAGTTCTTGAAGCTTACGTACCAATCAATGCAAGCTATTACTGGGTAAGCCTGGACCCAAGGAAGGGAAATTAATCGAATAAAATAATAATGTATAGAATACAAAATAAAACCGCAATTCAAAACCAAATCAAACAATGTCTTCTTCAGAAACGACCATGAAGTCGCCGACTGCAATCACTGCGCTGAAAGGGATCATTATCCTGCCTTCCTTGTCCTTTTCAAGCTCCATCTTCTCAGTGTAGGATGTAGGGTTGCTCAATACAAGATGAATCAATTCGCCTGAATGGGTCTCAAATACAATGTCGCCGACCTCGCCAAACCTTTTTCCGGATTTGCTTACAACAGTCTTTCCGAGAAGCTGCTTTGAGAACCTTTTTTCCTGCTCTGGCATAAACCCTCAAATTTTTCTCTGTTTAGGAGTTAATAGATGGAATCATAACCTCAAGTTATATTTAAACTTTTTGATTGGGAAGTTAAGTTGTTACTACTGCGTCATTTCTTGTTTTTGAGCATTGATTTGGCTTCTTTTGCTATACTGCAGGAAGAAAGCCCGTATTTCTCATAAAGCTCCGAAGGCTTGCCTGATTCCGCGTATTGGTCATTCAATCCTATTCTTTTCATTCTGCACGGATATTCTTCTGCAAGCAGCTCAGCCACTGCGCTTCCCAGGCCCCCTATGATATTATGGTCTTCTGCTGTAATGACACAGTCTGTTTTTTTTGCAAGCTCAAGCACAAGCTTCCTGTCCAGCGGCTTTATTGTGTGGATATTAGCAAGATAAGGAGTTATGCCTTCTTTCTCAAGCAATTCGCACGCCTTTAATGATTCATGCACCAATGCGCCTGTTGCAAAAATTGCAATGTCCTTTCCCTTCCTTAATAATTCTCCTTTCCCAATTTCAAATGTGTAATTTTCATCGTGGATTACAGGCAGGGCATTTCTTAACAGGCGCATATATGAAGGCCCATTATATTTTTCCAGAGCAAAAACCGCTTTTTTTGTTTCAACTGCATCGCATGGCTGAATTACAGTTATATATGGAAGGCTCCTGTAAAGAGATATATCTTCAATTGCCTGCGCGGACTTGCCGTCTTCCCCTGTGGAAATCCCTGCGTGCGAGCCTGCAATCTTGACATTAAGCTTGTTTCTTGAGATGATGTTCCTAACCAATTCAATGGCTCTTTCAGAGAATATTGCGAATGTTGATGCGTAGGGTATTTTGCCGGACACTGAAAGCCCTGCCGCAGTTCCAATCATGTTCTGCTCTGCTATCCCCATGCTGAAAAACCTGTCAGGGAATTCCTTCTGGAACTTTTCGCTTCTTGTGCTGTCTGACAGGTCTGCATCAAGCACCACAACATTCTTATTTCTTTTTCCAAGTTCAACAAGAGCTTCACCGTAAGCATCCCTTGTGGCTATTTTTTGTATTTCCATTTTTTAATAAACTTGATTATTTAAATTTTATAATGTCAATATTTTCAATCTCACCAATCGCCTTCCTGTATTCTTCTTCATTAGGCGCTTTACCGTGGAATTTGTGGTTCAACTCCATGAATGAGACTCCTTTTCCCTTTATTGTCCTTGAGATTATCATTACAGGCTTGCCCTTAATTTTATCAGCTTCGTCAAGGGCATTGAGAATCTGCTCCATGTCATGCCCGTTTATGTCAATGACGTGCCAGTTGAAGGCTTTCCACTTGTCAGCAACTGGGTCAATGTCCATCACGTCTTTTGTCATGCCAGTTTCTTGGACTTGATTTTTATCAAGTATTGCAACCAGATTATCCAATTTATAGAATCCTGCCGCCATTGAAGCCTCCCATACAACGCCTTCCTGGGTTTCGCCGTCTCCAATCATCACATACACTTTTGATGATTTCCTGTCAATTTTTCCAGCCAAAGCCAGCCCTATGCTAAAAGAGATTCCCTGCCCAAGCGAGCCTCCCGCAAACTCTATTCCAGGCGTGTTTAATTCGGGATGCCCCTGAAGCATGCTGCCTATTTTCCTGAAATTTTTTAATTCTGATTTTGGAAAATAACCCTTATCAGCCAAAACTGCATACAAGCCAGGAGAAGCGTGTCCTTTGCTTAAAACAAACTTGTCCCTTTCGCTCCAGTCAGGTTTTTTTGGGTTTATTTTCATCTTATGATAATAAAGCGCAGCAAGAAAATCAATTTCGCTCAGTGAACCTCCAGGATGGCCTGACTGGGCATTATAGATTATCTCAATTATTTCTTTTCTCAGCTCTTTTGCCTTCTGCTTAAGCTTAAGAACAAGATTTTTGTCTGCCATCTGACAGCAGTCTATACACCGACATTATATATTTTTTGTTTGGCATGAATAAAAGAAAGAAAGTATAGAGAACTTTGAAAAATTCGCTTTTCAAGCGAATTTTTCAAAGTTCTCTATAATAAAAAATTAAGGCTTCTTTATTATATCTGTAGGGGTTTTCATGTTCTTCCAAGCCATCTCGAACATATTTTCAAGGGCGTTGGCGAAGAAAGGCGTGCTAACCCAAATCCCGACATCGTAAGCCGGATGAACCTCATTATCATCAAGCACCATAAACACAAGCTCCTTCCCGTCAACAATGCAGAACCTTGCCTTGTTATCAGTATGCCTGACTTCG
>Ga0209211_10002386_pt1 | contig 32544 bp, 42 predicted proteins | sample RifGroA2_FD_183992 | JGI IMG/M metagenome (GOLD analysis project Ga0209211, IMG submission 183992) | Groundwater microbial communities from Rifle, Colorado, USA - Groundwater A2 (SPAdes) (version 2) | ecosystem: Environmental > Aquatic > Deep subsurface > Groundwater | place: Rifle, Colorado... | reverse complement strand
CGAGATCGGCCGCTCAGCCAGCGCGCGCTGGACGATGCGCCGCTGCTCGACAAGGTGCGGCGGGTGCATGCCCAGAGCGACGACACCTACGGCAGCCCGCGCGTGCACGTCGCTCAGGCACAAGCGCTCTAACTGGTTAAATGACCCCCGGCGAAGCCGGGGACTCATTAGGTGAGCGCCTCAAAGGCGCGGTAAAGCGGGTGCCGCCTTAAGGCGGCATGCTAAACACTCATCTTCAATTGCTCGTGTCGTTCCACTTCCGGTTCCTGGTTCCGAATGCAGGTTCGAATCATCGCCTCATCCAGTCCCACCGTTGACACGTGGCAGCCTCGCGCCCGGAACGTTTGCCCCGTGAAGTTCCGCTTCTTGCCGAACTGCCGGGCTCTCTGAATCGCGCTCTTGCCTTTAATGTACCCCACCACACTGCGTACTTCGGCGAAATGCTGATGCGCATGTGCACGTGATCCGGCATCACGTGTCCCTCCACTATCGTCGACTCCTTGTGCGTAGCCAGCTCCTGAAACAACTCACCAAGCTGGCGTCCTAACGCTCCGAACAGCTTCTGCTTACGCTGCTTCGGGATATACACCACGTGATACTTACAGTCCCAGCGCGCATGCCTCGCATTCTGGTGGTTTCGCATCGTGAATATCCATCTCTTGGCGGAGATTTCAGGCTCATCCCCCGACTCAGCAAATGTCCTGCCACCTGTCGTTCCCTACACCACGCACGATATCTCGCCACAGCCGCGAAGTTCCTCCCTGCGCCGCGCGTTGACGATGCCAAGCAACTTCCGCATGCACGCGACCAAGGCAACTTTGGCGACCTTGCCGCGGGCACGCAGCTGGACGTAATGCGATCTCAGGACCGGATCCCAGCGCACGGCCGAGAGCGTGGCCATGTACAGCGCCACCCGCATCTGCGCCCTGCCCCCGTAAATCTTGCGTTTGCCCTGGCTCTGCCCGCTGTCGCGATTGAGCGGAGCAACACCAACCAGCTTGGCGATCTGCTGTCGGCTGAGCTGTCCCAGCTCCGGCAACAGTGCCAGGGTGGTGGCTTGGAACACTGGACCCAGGCCTTTGGCCGAACGCACCGCGGGCGTGGCGTGTACCTGGAGCAGCTGCTTCATCGCGGCATCGACCACAGCCAGCTCGCGCTGCAGGGCGGCCAGAGTCTTTCGCATCAACGCTCGGATCACCGGTAGCGCCATCGTCATTTGCTGGCGCGTGCCGATGATCGCGTCGGTCACCTGGCGGCGCCGGCGCAGCCACCCTTTCAACTCCGTCTGCCACGGCATGGCCGGGGTGTGCTGTCGCAGCCGGCCATGGAATACGGCCGCCATCTCGGCCAGCATGCGGGCGTCCAGGTGATCGGTCTTCGCCAATTGGCCCGTGGCTCGGGAGAAATCCCGACCCTGCCGCGGATTGATCCGGGCGATCCATAGCCCTGCCTTGGCACAGGCTTCGAGCACGGATTCTTCATAGCCGCCGGTGGCCTCGAGCACAATCCGGACCTGCTTGTGCTTTTTCAGTCCTTTTACCAGCCGCTCCACACCGCCGCTGGTGTTCTTGAATCGCTGCACTTTCTGTTCACCGTAAACGGCGACGTCCAGAAAGCTCTTCCCCACATCTATCCCAACTGCAATCATGGCCAGACTCCAATAAAGTGAAAACGTCGAGAGCCCTCACGTCCAGCCCACGCTTATCGGCGCGACTTCTTCTCGCGCAACTGTTCGGGCGTCAGACGCGAGCTCCGGTGTGCGGCCCCATGCTGAGTTACGGTGCCGCTAACACCAAGGCGTTATCGGGCTCGCACACCGGGTCTCGACCCTAGAGTACGAATATTTCGGGACATAATGCGCTGCGGCCCAAAGGAGATGGTGTGAAGAGAGGTCTGGCAGCATTGGCTCTGGTGCTCGTGGTTGCCGCCGCGAGCGCCTACTACTACTTCTCCGGCCAAGAGTACGTGTTTCGATTTACCGAAGCTCAGCTCCAACAACGGTTGGAGGAGAGTCTTCCGATCACGCGGTCGTACCTACTCATCTTTCAAGTGACTTTGGACAACCCGAGAGTATTGCTGACAGACGGCTCCAACCGGGTGCGCGCTGGACTGGATATCGTTCTAAACGCCACGATTGGAGGCGAGTCGCGGCCGTTGGGTGGCACCATTGATGTTGAGGGCGGTATCAAATATGTTCCTGCTCAGGGCCAGTTCTTCTTGACTGATCCGGCTATAGAACGCCTCGAATTGCAGGGAGTTCCACCCAAGTATGCAGACTCCGCTCGCGCCGCAATGACAAAGGCCATCGCCGAGTACTATTCGACGCACCCGATATACTCGCTCAAGGCAACCGATGTGAATCAGGCGGCCGCAAGACTCATGCTAAAGGATGTCATTGTTGAACGACAAACGCTGGTCTTGACGCTCGGCGTTTAGGCCGTGAGTATTGGTTCAATGGGAACTGGGATCGTACCGATTCTGACCCTCTTACCTCAGGCATTAGGCCAAGGGGAAGTCAATGAAGCCATGGTCAGGGTTACAGGCGGTGATCATCGGAGGCTCGACCGCTGCCGCACTCGATATTCTTTTTTCCATTTCGTTCGCGGCATACAACGGCCTTCCACCGGCTCGCCTGCTCCAGACGGTAGCAAGCGGCCTCCTGGGTGATGCGGCATTCTCGGGCGGCAACCCAACTGCAGCCTTGGGCTTGGCCCTTCACTTTGTCATGTCGTACTTGTGGGCGACGCTATTTCTGACATTCGCACGATTCGCGACTGCGACGGTTCATCGTCCGATGCTGACCGCCCTTCTTTTCGGCATTGTTGTGTTGCTCACGATGCGTCTGGTGGTCTTGCCGCTCTCCGCGTTTCCGAGGCCGGTCAACTTTAGACCATTTGCAACCTTCATGGACTTAATGTCCCACGTGTTCTTTTTCGCCGCTCCCATTGTCTTCGCAGTTCGCAAGGCCCTCGTCAGGACGTAGTCACCGCGTATTTCGGAGCGATCATGCTGGCAGCCATTTTCCCTGTCATGGGCCCGTCAACCGCTGCTTTCTGAGCCTGGCATCGCATTGGATTCTTCCCCGCGCCGTCCCTGCGTAGCTTGCTATAGTGGCTCGCGGAGCCCAACCCAAAGGAAACGTCGATGCGGTTCTCAATATTGGTACTGGCATGCACGCTGTGCGCATGTGCCGGTACAGGCAAAAGGCTGCCGGCTGAGCCTATGCCGAAAGAGTTCCACGACACAGTGCATGCGCTCAACTATCTGAGCAAAATGCCATTCGAAACACTTCGAAACGGATTGTCGAAGAGTCAGTGCGGTGAAAAGAGCTCCGAAATGTCCAGTCTTGGACTGATGGCTGGATTGACTACTCGCGCTTCCCCGTCCACAAGCCTGTTTGTCGACACGGGCGATGACCCTGATGGATCTAGCTGGTATGCGCTCAAGGCCACCAACAACCCCGGCTTGGCGCTTTGCGGCGTCAGGCTAATAGCGGAAGGACAAGGCACTGTAGTAAGCGTTGTCGGGCTGCGACGAAAGCACAAGGAAGTGATTGCCAAGGCAGTGGAGGCCGGAACCATATTCTGCAGGTGCGAGGAGCTAAGCCAGTAATGGCGGCAATTGCCCGTACGGTCCTTGGCGGAATTTCAGTTATGCTCTGGCGCGAAGGGCGTCGCTGATCAACGGAGATGTTATGCGACTCATGTTTGCTTGCCTTGCATTGGCGTCTGCTGTTGGCTGCGCAGACTCCAGGGGATCCGCTGTAGTCGACACTTCGCGTGCATCGGTCGCGCCAGCGACAAGTAACTATGTCCTGCGACTCGATCAGCTTGAGCACATAGATGCTGGACCGGGTGAGGATATTCACCTCATGCGCGGGGACAAGCACGGTTTCGAGAGTCTATCCATCATCATGACCGATACGTCCCCCAGAGGTGGCCCTCCCCTTCACACCCACGAGAGCGAAGAAGCTCATGTTGTCTACGAAGGCGCCGTCGAGTACGTGATCGGCACCAAGCGTTTTACTGCGAAGGGCCCGTATGTCGCGCGCGTGCCCGCTGGTATTCCCCACACTTTCGTCAATGCCGGCACGACGCAACTTAAGCTCGTCGCGGTGTTCCCGGACAGCCATTACACTTTCAAGTATGTTGGTCCGAACCCGCTTTGGCATCCGAAGGCGCAAGCGTCGCCCTGACAATAGGCCCAGGAGGAACAGGGTCGTGTCCATTCCGGCTTGCTCAACCCACGGCAAGTCGAGCAAGGAACGGGGCCCTGGCAAGCATAAGGAGAGCTTGTGAGTTCGGATTCTTTCTCATTAGTCAGCCGCAAGGAGCCCCCGAGCCCGCCCCTCTCGGAATTGGTCGCCTACCTGCATCGAGCGTTCGGCGAATCACCGGAAGATGAAGGTGCGCTCAAAGCAGGGGACCTGCTCTTCTTCGCAACTTTGAAGTTTGCCGACCGTGTCGAACATATTTGGCGGTTTCCGTGTGCGTCCGAGACCGGTGGCTGGTTGCGCGTATCCGACGGCCCTGGCATTGGATCAATGAATTGGTCTGTCAATCCGCCGCCCATGGACCTGACTTGAGACGAAACTCATCAAGGCCAGTGGAGCGCCCGACTTGAATCGAAAGTATCAGTCACATCACGTCCGTCACACTGGGTTCCAATGAACTTCCGATTGATTCAATGCAATGAGGCGGGTGAGCCGCTCGGACGACTGGGCGAGCTACCGCCTGCCGTTGAAAGCAATTGTCGGGGCTCGGCAGAGCTGTACCGCCGGATTGGATTCAACGCCCCGTGGGTCAGTTACGTGGCCGTCGATGGAGAAACGGCCGTGGGTGGCGGCGCGTTCATTGGGGCGCCGCGTGACGGACGTGTGGAGATCGCGTATTTCACCGTTCCGGAAATGGCGGGCCGCGGTTACGCCACCCACACCGCCACGAATTTGTGTCGGATCGCACGCGGCACCTGCCCGGACATCGTCATCACAGCGTTCACCCTTCCCGAGACGAACGCTTCAACGGCAATCTTGGCCAAGCTTGGCTTTCGACGCTTCGGCACGGCTGTCGACCCGGACGCGGGCGAGGTTTGGGAGTGGCGCAGCGATGCGGCGAAGGCTGCGAATCCGGCTGTGAGAAGGACGGCGAAGCGAACTGCCGCGCAGCCGGACACGCACGCGGAAGCGGCCGACGAGGGAGCCCTTCGTCCTGACTTTCCGTCGATGCAATATCAGCTTGTACTCAGGTTTAGAAGTTCATCGCTTGCGCCACCCGATGACATTCAATCGCTCGAACGCGCCCTGTCCGACACGCTCGGAGACACGGCCAAGGTGGACGGGCACGACACCGGCACCCGCGACATCAATCTGTTCATCGTCACTCCCGACCCGGCATCGGCCTTTCGACGGTCCAAGCCCGTTCTCCAGAGGTTTTCCCTTCTCGACAAGCTGACGGCGGCCCATCGCCTGGAAGGGGGCGCTCGCTTCACCGTCGTCTGGCCACTGGGATACCGCCGTAAATTCAATTTGCCCTGACCATGCCCGGGGGCGGCAGGTATGAGACGATCAGGGCACCGACACAATGAGGGGGACACTCGCAATGCGCATGCACCTGATTGCCATCCTGCTGGCGTTTCTTGCCTCGGGAAGTGTTGCCCTCGCCCAAGGCTTCGTCCAGGACACACCTGCGGCGACAGAAAATTGCAGCGCGCATGCCCAGGTCGATGGCAAGGAGACGGTCGTTGCGCTGCCATCGTTGAAGGTGGCGGAACTTACGACGGCAAGCGGGCCGTTTGTCATGCCCGCCGACGCCCCGTCCAGCGTCTCGGCCATCCAATGCTGGCGCGCGTCACTGATTCCAACGAAGCACGACTACAAGGTCTTGAAGGCCGGGTTTACGTTCTTCATCACGGCGCCGGAAAACAGGACGCTGGCTCTACTCCTCTCAGACGGGCAGTTGACTGTCTCCTATGACAAGGATGAAATGTCGGCCGAGGAAATCGAGCAGATCAGGCGCTACGTGGGCGCCACCAAGACGAAATTCCAGAAGCGCTCAGGCCGCAGGTAGCCGCACGCGGGCGGAAACACGGCTGGGACCGGCCGCAGGAAGCTGGAGGGGCCCGATGAACATTGACCAGGCGCGCCGCTTTGCATTGGCCCTGCCACGCGCCGTCGAGGCGCCGCACCATCAGTACTCGTCGTTTCGCGTCGGGGGAAAGATTTTCGCCACGGTGCCGCCGGACGGCCAGCACTTGCACGTGTTCGTGGACGAGGTGGAGCGCGAACACGCGCTGGCCGTGTCGCCCGAAGCATTCCAGAAGCTGTTCTGGGGCGACGCCGCCGTTGGATTGCGCGTGTTGCTTCCCCAGGCCAAGCCCGCGGCTGTACAGCGGTTGCTGCATTGCGCGTGGAGTCGAAAGGCTTCGAAGAAGCTGGCGGCCGCGCACCCCAACCCGATGCAGCCCTGAAATCAGACCGGCACGCATCGTTCCGATCATCATCCCCTTGTCAGGAATCCATTTGATGTTATCCCTATTCCTGAAGTGCATGGTCGGCGCCCTGGCGGTGCTGATCATTGCCCTCTTGTCCAGGTCAAAAAGCTTCTTCGTGGCCGGACTTGTTCCGCTGTTCCCGACCTTCGGCATTATTGCTCACTACATCGTGGGGACGGACCGCACGGCGACAGACCTGCAGACGACTGCACTGTTCGGACTATGGTCCATCATTCCGTACGCGACCTACCTTGGCGCCGTTTTCTACCTCAGCACGCGTCACAGCTTGGCTACAACTCTGGTTGCCGCTACGATCCTCTGGTGCTTGAGCGCGACGGTGCTGCTGCTTGCCTGGCTCCGCTTCTATCCGGCGCCATGACCGTAGCCGTGCCCGAGCCATGCCGTGGTCCACAGCCGGGGCCGTGCCCACGGCGGCCGCTTTCTACCTGCTATCGACTTACCACGGGGCGTGAGAGGTGTGCCGCCGCTCTTGTGCTGGGATGCGACGGGAAGGGGTAGAATCCACGCTCCGCAGTCGCACCGCTTTTCGACCCCATCCCCGAACACTGGAAAACAGCACTATTCATGCAATCTGACGTGAGATCATGGGAGCAACAGGGCCTTGTCTCGCTTTGGCGCTACACCAAGAGCGGGCAGGATTCTCCAGGCTGGCACCTGACCGCCGATCCGTTAGGCGCGCTCTCGCTGATCTCGCTGCTACGACTGGTCGATCAGAGTGACGTGGGCTCCTCCGTCACGCTGGCACTTACCGCCCCGTTGAGTTCCGCGCTCCGTGTACCGAACAAAAAGGGCGGCAGCGTGGATGCCGTTGCGCCCACCCAGTGGCGCATCGAGCATGGCCCCGAGGGTCACGGCTCCGGCACCTGGCATTTTCCGGCTGGCGTCGGCACCGCAAATCTCAGCATCAGCGGTCCTTACGTGGCTCAAATGATCTCCGGGCTCGAGTCGATCGCCCGCGGACATGGCGACGCCTCCGTCGGTAGCTCCCTGGCCGGCAGTTCGGTATTGTGGCTCTGGTGGCTGCCGCGCCCCACCTGACTGTTCAGCTACAGGAGCCGCGCCATATGATCACGCTTCCGCAATTCCTCATGACGGCCAGCGCGCTTGTGATCGCGTTGCTCGGCTCGATCCACCTGCTATACACATTTCATGGCAACAAGCTGTATCCGCGCGACACCCACCTGGAAAGACAGATGCAGGTGGTGTCGCCGGTACTGACCAACCAGACCACCATGTGGAATGCCTGGATCGGATTCAACGCAAGCCACAGCTACGGAGCGATTTTTTTTGGGCTCGTCTATGGTTATCTGGCGTTGGAGCACGCGGAACTGTTGTTTCGTTCCCATTTCCTGATGTTGGCGGGAATCGCGCTGCTTACCGGGTACCTGGTGCTGGCGAAAAAGTTCTGGTTCGCCATTCCCCTGGTTGGAATCGGCTTGTCGACGGTACTGTATGTCGCCGCCTTCGTTGCCGACTGGTTATGATGACCGTGTTGCCGTGGCGCCAAGCGCCGCCCCTCAAGTTGTAGTGCGTCAATCCCACTAAATGGAGGAGAAGTTCATGCAAGCCAATTCTGTCTTCACTCGTTCCGTTGCGCTGACTTTCACTGGCGTGCTTGTCCTGGCCGGCGTCGTGGCCAAGGCGCAGGAGCCCGCACCACCCGAACCGGCGCTGGCCATTGCGGCCGATGATCCGCAGCTCAAATGGGGCCCCTGCCCGGCGTTCCTGCCAGAGGGCTGTGCCGTCGCCGTGCTCCATGGCGACCCGGCGAAGCCAAACGTCGACGTTTTCTTCAAGGTGCCCGCGAAGTCGACCATGCCGCTGCACTGGCATACTTCCGCCGAGCGCATGGTGCTGGTCGCAGGCGAGCTTCAGGTGAGCTACGAAAATCAGAAAATGGCCGTGCTCAAGCCCGGGATGTATGCGTATGGCCCGTCAAAACGGCCTCACAGCGGCTTCTGTGCCAGCTCCGAGCCATGCGTCCTGTTCATTGCTTTTGAGTCGCCGCTGGACGCGTTGCCGATTGAAGACAAGAAATGACACTCGCGGCCAACAGTCGCGGGCGCCGACGACGAACGCCGCTTTACGTCAGCGAACTGAAAGGAGGCATCGTCAACCATGAAGTTTCTATTTGACGGCGGCGGTCGCCACGTCGCCAATTTCGTGAAGGGACAGCTTTACTCGCCGAAAGGTGAGAATGTCGGCCACTATCTGGAGGACAAGCGGATCTTCGTCGATATGGATGGCGCCTATCTGGGCGAGATCATTCACGAGAATCGGATCGTGTACAACCTCGGCAGCATCTATCGTGGAGTCGCCGTCGGCAAGCTTGGCAATTATCCGAATGTTGGCAACTTCGGCAGCGCCGGGAACTGTGGCGTCATCGGCGCGATGGCCGGCTACGAGGACATTCCATTGGAACGGCTCGGACAGGGCCTCTGACCCGTTGAACAACGAACGTCGCACTGCCCTGCTCTCTGTCATCGCCGCCATCGGGATATTGGGCCTGTTCTTTGCCGGACGGATTCCGCAGGATCCCGCTTATCACCTGTTCGCCGATACCAGGACGATCGCCGGCCTTGCCAACTTCTGGAACGTCGTGTCCAACTTGCCTTTTCTCGCCGTGGGGGTGTTTGGACTGTGGCGCTTACCGCTGCTCACTCAGGCGGAAAGCCGGAGCGGTTACCTGCTGTTGTGCGCGAGCGTCACTTTGGTCGGCCTCGGCTCCGCCTACTATCACCACGCGCCTTCCAACGCGTCCTTGCTGTGGGACAGGCTGCCGATGACGGTCGCGTTCATGGCGCTGTTCGCGATGCTGCTTGGAGAGCGCGTCATCACCAGATACAAGCAAGCATGGCCGTGGTCATTGGTGCTACTGGGGATCGGCGCCGCGTTATATTGGTCCTGGACCGAGTCCAGAGGTGTGGGAGATTTGCGTCCGTATGCTGTCGTCCAGTTCCTGCCGGTCATCCTCATGCCGCTGATCCTCCTGCTGTTTTCATCCAGGTATCTTGGCAATCCCCTGTTGCTCTGCGCCTTTGCGCTGTACTTTGCGGCCAAGGCCCTGGAACACTTCGACAAGCCAATGCAATCTCTGACAGGCATCGTGAGCGGCCATTCGTTGAAGCACGTGGTAGCCGCCGTTGCCGTGCTTTGCATCATCCTTTCTGTCCCCGCCAGGTCGACTCGACGCGTGGCCACGCTGGGACTGTTGGCGTTGGCGCTGGTCGCTACGCCAGTTCACGCCAAGGATGCCCGCGACCAGTTCTTCGCGTCGCTCCAGGGCCTGTGCGGCGCGCGCTTCGAGGGGGCGAAGACGTTTCCCACCGACAGTCAGGATGATTTCGCCGGCAAGCGGCTGGTCGCCAACTTCGCGTCGTGTAGCGACAGCGAAGTGCGCGTGCCGTTCCTGGTCGGCGAGGACCACTCGCGCACCTGGGTCTTCACCCGAACTGCCGGCGGCCTCCAGTTGCAGCATGATCACCGCCACGCGGACGGCACGCCCGACGCGATAACGATGTACGGCGGCATGGCCAGTTCCGATGGCACCTCGCTGGCGCAGTCATTCGTCGCGGATTCCCACACGGCGAGCCTGATCCCGGCGGCACGCACCAACGTCTGGACGGTGAGCTTGAGCGCGGATGCATCCAAACTTACCTACCACCTTGAGCGCGACGCCAAGCCGCGTTTCACTGCCGTGCTCGAGCGCGCGCGCGATGAGCCGGTGGTTGTCTATCGCGGGGCGACGCTGATTGATGTCGTCACTGGCCGCAACCGCGACGATGCCGCAATCGTGGTTCGTGGGGAGCGCATCCAAACCATCGCGGCCGCGGCGGGCTACCGGATTCCCAAGGGCGCAGCCGTGGTCGATGTCAGCGGGCGCTACGTCGTTCCGGGCTTTATCAACGCGCACGTGCATCTGGCTACGCCGCCGGAACGCCCGTATGCGCTGGCCATGCTGCGGCGCGACGTCTATGGCGGCGTCACGGCCGTACGCGGAATGGGCGACGATGCGCGCGCAATGGCTGACCTGGCGCGCGGCAGCCGCGTCGGCGAATTTCCCGGGCCCGAGGTGTTGTATCCGTCGCTGTTTGCCGGCCCCGGTTTCTTCGAGGATCCGCGCGTGCAGTCCTCAAGCCAGGGCGAAACTGCCGGCCGGATTCCCTGGATGCGCGAGATCCATGCCGATAGCGACCTTGCCGAGGCCGTAACGCTGGCGCGCGGCAGCGGCGCCTCGGCGATCAAGGTGTACGCCAACCTCGATGCCGCCAGCGTCGGCCGCATCGTTGCCGAGGCCCACCGGCAGGGCCTTCCGGCCTGGGCGCACGGGGCGGTGTTTCCGGCATCGCCGCTCGAGGTCGTGCAGGCGGGCGCGGATACCGTTTCGCACGTGTGCATGATCGCCTACCAGGCGCAGGCCATGCCCGCGACCTATCACCATCGCGCCGATGTCGATGAATCGCGCCTTGCTGGCGGCATGCCCCCGGCCGTCGACGCAGTTTTCTCGGCGATGAAGCAACGCGGCACTATCCTGGACGCAACCTTGTACGTTTACCTGACCATCGAACGCATGCGCGCCGAAATGCCGAAGGGCGAGGGACCGCCGATCTACTGCAGCTCCAAGCTGGCCGGCCGGATTGCCCGCGCCGCGCACGCTGCCGGTGTTGAAATCGCGGTTGGCACCGATGCACCGGCACCCGGCGACGATCCCTATCCTGCCGTCCAGCGTGAGATGGAGCTGTTGGTCGAGCAGGCGGGCATGAGCCCGCTGCAAGTCTTGCGTTCCGCGACCCTGGTCGGAGCCCGCAGCCTTGGCCGCGAGGCCGATATGGGCACGATTGAACCGGGCAAGTTGGCCAATCTCGTCTTCCTTGCCGCCGACCCGAGCCGGGATATCTCGGCAACGCGACAAGTCGTACTCACGGTCAAGCGAGGCCGCGGTTTTGCGCGCGACGCGTTCGTGTCGCCGTCTGCGAGGGAGTTGGGAATCGAAGCGCCGTAAAGGCATCGGCTACCGCTACGCCTGGCTCGGAGTCAAGCCAACAATGCAGGAGAACTTATGAAGTGCCCGAAGTGTTCAGCCGAAATGACGAAGGTCGATTACCAGGGTGTCGAGATCGACCGCTGCACGGGATGCAATGGCCTCTGGTTCGACATGCTCGAGCACGAGGATCTCAAACTTCTCGCCGGCTCCGAGTCCATCGATACCGGATCCCCGGAAGTGGGCCGGATGCACAACAGCAATGCCCGCATTACCTGTCCGGTCTGCAACGTGCCACTGATCGGAATGGTGGTGAGCGCACAGCCGCACATTTCCTACGAGGCGTGCACGGTGTGCTATGGCGTCTATTTCGATGCCGGCGAATTCACCGATTTCCGGGAAGAGACTTTCGGCGAGACCATGAGGGCCTTGTTCGGCCGGGCGCATCGGCGCGCGTGATGATGGCAATTGACTCGGGGCACTTGCGATGGGCAGCGGCTACAGCTACGTCTGGGAGTTTCACGTCAGTGTCGAACACCAGGCGGCGTTCGAGCAGCATTACGGACCGGAGGGCACCTGGGTGCAGTTGTTCCGGCGCTCACCCGGCTTCCGGGAAACCTTGCTGCTGATCGACCGATCGAATTCCGGCCGCTACCTCACGGTCGATCGATGGCAGAGTGAACAAGCCTACCTGGACTTCCGAGGCGCATTTTCGGCGCAGTACGCCGAGTTGGATGCGGACTGTGGGAAACTGACGACCGCTGAGACCTTCCTCGGGGCGTTCCGCGAGTGAACCGTCCGACTCGGATCGCCTGCGGATGGTTTTCCGCTGGCACTGCCGCGCTGACGGCCCCATGCAGATCAAGGGAATTGTCTTGCTGAATAACAGGTTTCTGGAATGGTGCAGCTTTTCGCTCGCGGGACACCTTGTCCTCTTCGAGCTGTTGATCGCAGCGCCGCTTTTCGTCGCGTTTTCCATTGCCCTTGGCTATGCTCACGCCATGACGCCACAGCGCGCGTTCTATCTCGCGCTCGCGTGCGTACTGGCCGGCGCGGCCGTCGGGCTGGTTACCTGGTTCGCGATAACCCGCCCGCTCATCAGACGCAGGCCTTGATGCAGGATTGGAGTCGGATCGATGGCGAGTTTTGGCTTTCTTCTCCTGGTGTTGGCGATTTCCCCCGTTGTCGCGGCTGCGGCACTGGCGGCATTCCTCGGGTTGCCGTCGCAGCGGATCAAGCCGGGTCCGTTGCTCGTTGGCGTTTCGGTATTGCCGGCGCTCGCCTCGCTGGTGATCGTCGTCTTGCTGGTGCGCTGGTTCGGCAGCGATGGCATCAGCGCCCTGACCCTGGGCCTGGCAATCGTCAGCTGGGGATTGGTGTGGCCGATTCTCCGCCGGGCGTTTCGCCGGGCATGAGCCGCCGCCGTGCAGGCATTCCCGCGACGGGATCCTGAGCGAACGTCATGGCGTTTCGCCTGGCCGCCGACGGGGTTCTCCTGCTGCACCTGGCCTTCATCGTGTTCGCGCTGCTGGGCGCCGCCCTTGCGGCGCGCTGGCCCAGGATTCTTCTTCTCCACCTTCCCGCCGCCGCCTGGGGATTTTTCGTCGAACTCAGCGGCCGCGTGTGCCCGCTCACGACCCTGGAAAACCACCTACGGCTCCGGGCCGGTCAATCCGGATACACCGAGAGCTTCATCGAGCATTACCTGCTGGGGCTCATCTATCCCGCCGGACTCACCAGGGATGTCCAGCTGGCGCTCGCGGGCGTGGTGGTGGTCGTCAATCTCGCGATCTATGGCTGGCTCGTCTTCCGTTGGCGTCAGCGCCGACAGCGACCTTCGTAGGAACGGTGCGCAAATGCGGCGCCGGATTTTGCCTTCGATCGTGTTGATCACGCTCCTGTTTTCTGCGGGTATGGCCTGGTCGGCTCAGGAGTCCACGCGGGATAGTTCTGGCGCCGAATCCAGGCCAGCTGACGTCTCGCCTCGTGTTGCTGCGTTGCGCCGGCAGATCGAAGATGTCGGGCGCCTGCTGCGAACGCTCATGGTTTCTGCCGACTACTCCGGTCAATACAAGGACTACGTCGAATCCTGCCAGGCCCGGGTGCTCGCCCTGGGCAGCAGGAAATACCAGGACAGCGGCTTGCGCGCCGAAGGCGAGCTCACGGCCATCATCACCATCCGTCCAGACGGCAAGGTGCACGGCATCCGGATTCACCGCAGTTCGGGATACGTGGAACTGGACGCGCTACTCGCCGAAACGGTTCGCGAGGCGGCGCCATTCGCGCCATTTCCCGAGGCGCTCGCCAGGGACTACGACCGGTTGGCCCTCACGCTGCAATTCAGGTTCCGAACGGATCCTGTTCCCGAACCGGCCGGAGCGGCCCGATGACACGGGGCGTCGAACGCGCGCTGATTGCGCTGCTCGCGGTCGCGGCGTCCTGGAGCGCACTTGCCGATGGCGTTGCCGAACGCCTGGTAAGCGCGGCCCGGGAGCGGACCCGGCACCACGAGATCTACGATGGGTCGTACCGGCGAATCGGCTACCCGATGGGCGACGTCGCCGACGACCGCGGCGTGTGCAGCGACCTGGTGATCCGTGCCTATCGACGGGTCGGTTTCGACCTGCAGGTCGCTGTCCATGAAGACATGATGCGGCACTTCTCCGCCTACCCTGCGAACTGGGGGCTGCGCCGCCCGGACCCCAATATCGACCACCGTCGCGTTCCGAATCTGCAGAGGTTCCTGAAGCGGACCGGCGCCGCGGTGCCGGTCACCGCGGAAGCCGGGGACTACCATACCGGAGATCTGGTGACCTGGATGTTGCCGGGAAACCTCCCGCATATCGGAATCGTCTCCGACCGGAAAGTCTGGACCACCGGGCGACCCAAGGTCATCCATAATGTTGGAGCAGGACCGGTGGAAGACGACAGTCTCTTCCGCTATCCCATCACCGGTCACTACCGTTGGGACGCCGGGCGGCAGCATGCGCGATAACGTCGGCGTCAAGCAGGAAGCGTTGTGACCACCACTGGGGAGAACGCAATGGCAGAAGTTACCAACACTAGCTGGTGGAACAGGAACTGGAAATGGTTCGTTCCGGTCGGATGTCTCTCGATCATCATTCTCTTCATTGCCTTTGTCGCGCTGATCATGACCTTCGTTTTCGGCATGATGAAATCCAGCGATGCCTATAGCGAAGCGCTGGCCATGGCCAGGCAAAGCCCGGCTGTCGTCGAAGCTCTCGGCCGGCCAATCGCCGACGGTTACTTCACCAGCGGCAGCATCAACGAAACCGGGCCCTCCGGAAACGCGGAGCTCGCCATCCCGATCTCCGGGCCGAAGGGGAGCGGAACGATCTATCTGGAAGCCCGGGAATCGGCGGGTGTGTGGACGTTCTCGAAACTGGTGGTCGAAATCGAGAGTTCCGGCGAGCGTATCGACCTGCTGGCGGAAGCGCATTTGACGCCAGGCGATGCGCCGGACCAGGAAACCGACGCCGCGCTACTCGAGCCGACCATCTAGATTCGCCAGACGAGGTCGGACATGAGGCATATCGAGCGTCATCGGACTCATCGCATCGGCTGGCTGCGCGCAGCGGTCCTCGGCGCCAATGACGGCATCGTTTCCACCGCCAGCCTGGTTGTAGGTGTGGCGGCGGCGGGCGCGGACGCCAACGCGATCCTCGTCGCCGGCGTCGCCGGACTGGTGGCCGGGGCCATGTCCATGGCGGCCGGCGAGTACGTCTCGGTCAAGTCGCAGGCCGACACCGAACGCGCGGACCTGGATCGCGAGCGCAAGGAGCTGGCCGCCGATCCCGAGCACGAACATGCGGAGATGACGGCGATCTACGTGGGCCGCGGACTGGATCCGCAATTGGCCGCGCAAGTGGCCACGCAGTTGATGTCGCACGACGCGCTTGGTGCGCACGCGCGCGATGAGCTGGGCATTTCCGAAACCTTGACCGCGCGGCCGGTGCAGGCAGCGATGGCGTCGGCTGCGACTTTCGCCGTGGGCGCCGCCTTGCCGCTGCTGGTGGTGGTGCTTGCGCCGATGTCGGCGCTGACTTGGGCCGTATCCGGCAGCTCGCTGTTCTTCCTGGCGCTGTTGGGCTCGCTTGCGGCGCGCACCGGTGGCGCGTCGGTGCTCACCGCGGCGTTGCGAGTGACGTTCTGGGGAGCGCTGGCGATGGCGGTGACTGCCGGCGTCGGCGCGTTGTTCGGCGTTACGGCGACCTAGGCCCGGGCGCCGGTCATCCGCGCGGATGGTGCATCTGGTGTAGCCGCTTCAAGCCCTCGCGGGCAACCAGCGTGTAGATCTGCGTGGTCGACAAACTGGAATGACCAAGCAGCATCTGCAGCGCGCGCAGATCGGCGCCGTGGTTGAGCAGATGCGTGGCGAAACTGTGGCGCAGCCCGTGCGGACTGACCTTGGTGGCGTCGATGCCGGCGCGCGACGCCAGTTTTTTCACCAGGCCCCAGAATTGCTGCCGGCTCATCGACTCGCCTTGCCGGCCGACGAACAACGGTTCGACCAGACGCTTGCCCACCAACGCCGGGCGCGCGTCGGCCAGGTAGCGTTCGAGCCAGTGCTGGGCTTCTTCCCCCATTGGCACCAGACGCTCCTTGCTGCCCTTGCCGGTGACCCGCAGCACCCCCTGGCGCAGGTTCACGGCGGCGCTGGGCAGGTCGACCAGCTCACTGACGCGCAGGCCGGCCGCGTACATCAACTCAACCATGGCGCGGTCGCGCAAGCCCAGCGGCGAGTCGACGTCCGGCGCCAGGATCAGCGCCTCGACCTCGCTCTCCGACAAGGCCTTGGGCAGAGAGCGGCCAAGCTTGGGCGCATCGAGCAGGGCCGTCGGATCTTCCTTGATTGCGCCAAAGCGCAATTGCTGCGAATAGAACGAGCGCAGGGAAGACAACAGGCGCGCGTTGCTGCGCGAGGCGTAGTTTCCGGCGCTGCGTTCTGCCAGGTAGTCGAACAGGTGCAGACGCTGCACCGCGAGCAGCGGGGTGGCGCGCGGACGCAGCCAACGCGCGAACCCGTCCAGGTCGCGCCGGTAACTGTCGAGGGTCTGCTGCGCCAGTCCCTGCTCCGCCCAGATCCGCTCCAGGAAGGCTCTGATCAGGGCGCTGTCTTCCGCCGACGCTGCAGGCTGCGCCTGGGCTCTGAGTCGGCGATCGGTCGGCGTGCGGGTAATCATGCATCGAGCTTAGCGATGCGCCTGGCTGGCGGCTATCCTTGGCGCATGAACCAAACGCCCGATACCGCCCCGAAGACCATCGCCCAGCCGGCCGCACTCGGCTTTCGCCTGATGGCGCTGATTTACGATTGCCTGCCGTTGATCCCGCTGGTGATGATTGTCAGCGCGCTGTTCCTGTGGCTCAACGGCGGGCGCACCGTGGAGCACGACCCGGTCATTGCCGGCGCCGAGTTCATCACCCTCTGGCTGCTCATCGGCACCTACTTCGTCGCCTCCTGGCGTCGTGGCGGACAGACTGTCGGCATGCGGCCCTGGCGCCTGAAAGTGGTCGCAGCCGATGGCCGGCCGGCCTCGGTGCGCGCGTTGTGGCTACGCTATGCCGTCGCCTGGCTGACGCCGGTCGTCGGCCTGCTCTGGACCCTGGTCGACGCCGAGCGTCGCGGCCTGCACGACATCGCCAGCGGCACACTGTTCGTCCGCCTGCAGCCGGCCAGGCGCGACTAGATCCGTTTCGCCAGCCAACCCCAGCACACCGCCCAGATCAGCAATGGCGGAAACAGGTAGGCCCAGCGCACGTCGAAGCGGTAGACGTCGGCCAGGCCAACGAACATGCGCTGGACCAGCAGGGCGCCGATGCCGATCAGGATGCCAAGGAACAAACGCTTGCCGAAGCCGCCACTGCGGAGCGAGCCGAAGGCGAACGGCAGCGTCGCCAGGCATAGAACGATGACGTTGAACGGATAGAACCAGCGCGACCAGTAGGCGCTCTCGAACTTCAGGGCATCCAGCTGGTTGCGCCGCAGGTAGTCGATGTTGCTGCGCAACTCGGCGCTGCTCAGGTAGCGCGGTCGGGCCAGTTGCGCGGCCAGGGTGCTGTCGTCGAGCTCGGTCTGCCAGCTCTCGCTGGGGATTTTTTCCACCCGCACCGAACGTTGGCCGAAATGCGTGCGCTCGACATCCCTGAGCGTCCAGCCGTCCTTGCGGTGTTCGGCCTTGCGCGCATGCGCCAGCGACAGCAACCTGCCCTGTTTGTCGAACTGGTACAGGCGGACATCCTCGAGCGAGACCCAGGATTCGCCATTATCCTGTCGCGCCGTACTGCGGCCGCGGGCGTTGAAGAACAGGTCGCCCTCGCGCGCCCACAGTCCGGAATAGCGGGCCATGATCATTTGCCGCGACTTGCTGTTGGCGAGCTGTTGCGCGCGCTGCTCGCCGGCCGGGCCGATGGTCTCGATAGTGATCACCATCAGGAAGGTCAGCATCAGCAGCGGCATCAGCGCCGCCAGGCCCATCTGCAGTTTGGACAACCCGACTGCGCGCATGACCGTGAGTTCGGAACGTGCGGCCAGGCCTCCCAGGCCGAGCAGACTGCCGATCACCGCGACGGTCGGGAACATTTCGTACATCCGGCGCGGCGTGGTCAGCAGCATGTACAACACCGCGTGACTGAGCGTGTAGCTCTCCTTGCCGACGTCGCGCAGTTCGCTGACGAAGTCCAGGATGCTGACGAAGCTGAGCAGCACCACCCAGGTGGCCAGCGTCGCCAGCAATACGTTTCGCGCCAGGTAAACGACCAGACGCCGGGGCAGAAGTGTCATCCGCGCGCCTTTTCGAGCTTCGGCAGCCGGCCGTCCCGCGCGTACAGCCAGGCGGCCAGCAAGAGCATGGGAATGTGCACCCACCACAGCCCGAGCCAGGGCGGAAGCTTGCCGGTGCCGATCAATCCGGTTCCAAGCAGCAGCAGCATCATGCCGACCAGGTAGACCAGCAACGCAAACAGGACCAGGCCGTACTGCGGTTGCCGCGGTTCGCTACGCGCCAGGGGCATGGCGAACAAAGCCAGGATGCCGACGAACAGCGGCATGGCCAGCCGCCAGTGCAGCTCCGCCCAGGCCAGCGGCTTGCGCAGGGCGATCAGCTCGGCCGTGGAGTTGGACGACAGGTCATCCGGGCGATCGGTATTTTCCCGGTCCGGAACCCGGACATCGTTTTGTTCGAAACGCATCATCCGGAAATCCTTGGCGCCCAGCGCGCCTTCGACCCGGAAGCCGTCCTTCAAGCGCAGGTAGCGTTCAGTCTCACCGATCAGGTTCAAGCTGCCCTCGTGCGCGGTGACGATATCCAGCCGGCCCTGGTTTTCCCGCTGCACGAACAATTGCTGGAAATGGGTGCCGTCCGGGGTCAGCTCGGTGACATAGAGCACGCCGCCCTTGCCGGGCAGCTCAACGAAGCGCCCGGGCTCCAGACCCGCGATCAGGAACGAACGATTGGCAACTTCGATCATTTCCTTGGCCCGGTGCGCGGCGAACGGAGCGAGCCACAGGGACGCCAGGCCGACCACCAGCATGATCGGCAGGCAGACCCAGACCAATGGCCGCCAGAGCCGCTGCGGGCCGATTCCGACCGATGCCAGTACCGCCATCTCGCTCTCCGCGTACATGCGCCCGATCGCCAACAGCAGACCCAGGAACAGGGCCAGCGGCAGCACCAGGGTGAGGAAGCGGATCGAACGCAGTCCCAACTGTGACAGCAGCAGACCCGCCGGAACCTTGCCCTTGGCAATCTCCGAGATCAGGTCGGCGAACAGTGCGCCCAGGGTGACCAGCAGCAGGATCAGCGCGACGGCCGCCACACTTTCGGCAAATTGGCGCAGAAGATGCCGTTCGATCAGGAGCATGCGGGCGGATTTGGCATGAAGTGAGGGTCGCTTGATTTAGACTGTGAGGTCTCGCGCGGTGCCGATGCGCCGCCAACCACCCAATTGTACGGAATTCCCTGCATGGCCCTCGAATTTAAGCTAAACCTGCTCGACCCATCCGCTGCCGACGTTGATTGCGTGGTGGTGGGCATCTACGCCGACAACGGCCTGAGCGCCGCTGCGCAAGCGCTCGATGGCGCCAGCGGCGGTCGGTTGGCCGCCCTGGTCGCCCGTGGCGATGTCTCCGGCAAGACCGGTCGCACCGCCCTGTTGCAGGACCTGCCGGGCGTGAAGACTGCGCGCGTATTGACCGTGGGACTTGGCGATCGCGGCAAGTTTGCCGTGCCGCAATACCTCAAGGCCGTCGCTGACGCCGTGCGCGCATTGCGCAGCGGTCCGGTCAAGAATGCCCTGGTCACGCTGACCGAATTGCCGGTCAAGGGTCGCGATACCGGCTGGAACCTGCGCCAGGCGGTGATCAGCGCCGACCACGCTGCCTACGAATACACCGCCACCCGCAGCAAGACACCGGAAGTGACGCTGAGCAGCATCGCCTTCTCGGCCGACCCGGCCGCGCTTGCCGCGGAGCTGCAGCGCGGCGCCGCGATCGCATCGGGCGTACAGCTCGCGCGCGAGCTGGGCAACCTGCCACCGAACATCTGCAACCCCGGCTACCTGGCCGAGCAGGCAACCAAGCTTGCCGCCGATCACGACAACGTCAGCTGCGAGGTGCTCGAACGCGCCCAGATGGAACTGCTTGGCATGGGCTCGTTGCTGGCGGTGGGGCGCGGCTCGGCCAATCCGCCACGGCTGATCGTGCTGCGCTACACCGGCGCAGGCGAAGCCAAGCCGTTCGCGCTGGTCGGCAAGGGCATCACCTTCGATACCGGCGGCATCAACCTGAAGACACAGGGTGGCATCGAGGAAATGAAGTTCGACATGTGCGGCGCGGCCACCGTGATCGGCACGTTCCTGGCCTGCGCGCGCATGAAGTTGCCGCTCAACCTGGTGACTGTGGTCGCGGCCGTCGAGAACATGCCCGATGCCGATGCTTACCGGCCCAGCGACGTGCTGACGTCGATGAGCGGCAAGACCATCGAGGTCGGCAATACCGATGCGGAAGGCCGGCTGGTGTTGTGCGATGCGCTGACCTATACGCAACGCTTCGAACCGCAGGCCACGGTCGATGTGGCCACGCTGACCGGCGCCTGCGTGATCGCGCTTGGCAAGTACGCCCATGGCCTTATGAGCAAACATGACGACCTGGCGACGGAACTTGCCAGTGCCGGCGAAGCCGTGTTCGACCGCGCCTGGCGCCTGCCCTTGTGGGATGAATACCAGACGCTGATCGAGTCGGCATTCGCCGACATCTACAACATCGGCGGCAAGGGTGCTGGCGCAATCACGGCCGGCTGCTTCCTGTCGCGCTTCACCGAGGGCCAGCGCTGGGCGCACCTGGACATCGCCGGCACGGCCTGGGACGAGGGCCGCAAGGGCATGGCCAACGGCCGGCCGGTGGGTCTGCTCAGCCAATGGCTGCTGGATCGCTGCGCCTGAGCCAGCCGCGATGGCGCGCGCCGACTTCTACCTGATTGCCAAGCCGCGCTTCCTGGACAAGCCGCTGCTGCTGGTTTGCGAGTTGGCGCGCAAGGCCAGCGACAGCGGCCAGCCGCTGCTGATCTTCGCCGCGTCGGCGGCGCAGGCGGAAGTGCTCGACGAATTGCTCTGGGAATTCGACCCGGACGCCTATATCCCGCATCAGATCGCCGGCACCGACGAGGACGACGACATTACGCCGGTCCTGATCGTGCCGCCGGAAATGCAGGCGCCGATGCGGCCGTTGGTGATCAACCTGCGCAACGAACCGGTGACCGGAGACTGCGCCCGGATACTGGAAGTCGTGCCCGCCGACGAGAGCGCCCGCGGCCCGCTGCGGGAACGCTGGAAGCACTACAAGGACCGCGGCCTGGCCGTGCAAAAGTTCGACATGTAGGAGCGGCCTCAGCCGCGATCGCCAAAGTCCGGCATGTGTAGGAGCGGCTTTAGCCGCGATCGCTGTTGCAGTTTGGCAAGCAATCGCGGCTGAAGCCGCTCCAACATTTCAGCAACAGCATCGCGGCTGAAGCCGCTCCAACATTTCAGCAACAGCATCGCGGCTGAAGCCGCTCCCACGGTTAGCGGGTGGCGAGGAGGGCTTCGACCTGGTCGATTTCGCGCGGTACGCCGTCGGTCAGCACGTGGTGGCCGTCTTTGGTGATCACTACGTCGTCTTCGATGCGGATGCCGATGCCCTGGTACCTGGCCGGGACGCCCTTGCTGCCAGCGGCGATGTACAAGCCCGGCTCGATGGTGAAGACCATGCCCGGCTCCAGTTCGCGAAACTCACCGGCAACTTTGTATTCGCCGACGTCATGGACGTCGAGTCCGATCCAGTGCCCGGTCTTGTGCATGTAGAAACGCTTGTACGTGCCCGCGGCGAGGTTCTGTTTCAGCGTGCCCTTGAGCAGGCCGAGCGAGAGCAAGCCTTCGGTCAGCACCTCGACAGCGGCGTCGTGCCCGGCAATCCATGGCTTGCCCGGCCGGGCTTTCTCCAGCGCCGCCGCCTGCGCGGCCAGCACGATCTGGTACAGCGCGCGCTGTTCCCTGGAGTAGACGCCACTCACCGGCCAGGTGCGCGTGATGTCCGAGGCGTAGTTGGCGAATTCGGCGCCGGCATCGACCAGCAGCAGATCGCCATCCTTCATCAGCGCATTGTTGGCGCGGTAATGCAGCACGCAGGCATTGCCGCCGGCGCCGACGATCGGTTCGTAGGCGGCCACCGAGTCGTGCTTGCGATACACATACTGCAACGCCGCTTCGACTTCGTATTCGTGGGTGCCGTGCCGCGTAGCGCGCATCGCCGCGATCTGAGCCAGGCAGGCGATATCGGCGGCGCGCTGCATCAGCTTGAGCTCGTCCCGGCTCTTGAACAGGCGCAATTCGTGCAACAGGTGGCCGAGTTCCATGAACTCGTGCGGCGGCTGCGCCCCCTGCCGCACCATGGCCCGTACGCGGTTCACCCAGCCTATCAAGGTCAGGTCGAAGTCTTTGTCGCGGCCGAAATGGTAGTAGACCCGGGTCCGCCCCTCGAGCAGCCCGGGCAGGATTTCGTCGAGATCGGAAATCGGATATGCGTCGTCCATGCCGAACGCATCGGTCGCCCCTTCCTGGCCGGCGCGCGGCCCATCCCAGGCTTCCTTGTCGGCATCGCGCTCGCGGCAGAACAACAGGCACTCGCCGTGCTTGCGGCCGGGCACCAGCACCAGCACGGCTTCGGGTTCGGAGAAGCCGGTCAGGTACCAGAAGTCGCTGTCCTGGCGGTAGGGAAAGGTGGTGTCCTTGCTGCGGATACGCTCGGGGGCGGCCGGCAGGATCAGGATCGCGTCGTCGTCGGCCATGCGCATGAGCTGTTTGCGGCGCCTGGCAAACTCGGCTGCTTTGATCATCGCAGGACGGGCCTCAATTCAACGAGCGGCGATGACGCGGCGCCAGCACGCAGTCGCTGTGCAACAACAAGGCGGCGACGCGGACGAACTCGGCCACCTCCTCCAGGGCTTGCTCGTCGGCTTCCGGGTCGTCATAGCTCAGGTTGCTGGCGGCCATCTTCGCCAGGTCGCCCAGTGCGTCTCTCGATTCCTCGGACAAAGGAGGAGACGCGCCGGCGGCCAGGCCAAAACCACCCAGGAAACCGCGACACCAACTCATCAGCGCATCACCACGTTCCACGACCGGAAGATCGATATTGGGCAGCAAAAGATCGAAGCCGAAGTCCGGCGACTCCAGCAACTGCTCGGTGACGACGAACATTCGATCCAGGGCGCTGTTCGCAGCCACGGGCATCGCCTCGGGTTCCGCCATGACTTTTCCCAGCCAGTCCGAACGCTCCGGCGCCGCGTCCCCGCCGCCCGACAGGTAGCCACACAGGGAGCCGTGCAACTCGGCTGCATCAACGCCCAGTTGCAGCTGCCGGATCTGTGCGCTGATCTCGGCGTAGTTGGGCATTTCGATAGTCGACATGGGGCGCCAATGTGGAGGGTTGACCCATTCTAGCAAGCCGCCGTGGTCGGCTTGTGGGCGGGCAGGCACATACCTACACTGGGGTGACGGACATTCAGGATGTAAGTCGTGGCGGGTGGACCAGGGGCGGGCCCAGATTTGCTGCATGCCGCACCCCGGTCGAGCTTGGTGCCGATCCCCCTCGCGCTGACCCTTCTTGGCTGCAGCAGCACGGTCCTGGCGGCCGGCTTCGGCGCTATCACCCTTCCGATCGCGCAAATCGCGTTACTGGCCACCGCGCTTGCCCTGATGTGGCTGTTCTGGCGGGTGGTGCGCAAGCGGCGCGTGCAGGAGGCCGCGCTAATGGACCAGATTCGCGAGCGCGAAGGCCGCCTGAACCTGGCGCTGTGGGGTTCCGGCGATGAATTCTGGGACTGGAACATCCGCGAGAAGAGCCTGTACCGTCTCGGCGCCGCCCGCCTGCTCGGCCAGGGCTCGCTGGAAACCATGAGCACGGACGAATGGCGCAACAACTCGGTCCATCCGGACGACTGGCACCGGGTGCAGAAGCTGCTGGAAGAACACATCCTCGGACACACGGAGCTGTTCGAATCCGAGCACCGGATTCGCGGTGCGAATGGCGACTGGATCTGGGTACGCTCGCGCGGCAAGGTGGTTGAACGCGATGCCGCCGGCAGTCCGTTGCGCATGGCCGGCACCGCGCGCGACATCACCGTTGCCCGTCGCGCCGAGCGCGAACGCCGGGTGGCGCTGGAGGTGCTGCGCAGCATGAGCGAGGCGGTGGCGGTGATCGACCTGGATTTCTGTTTCATATCGGTCAATCCGTCGTTTTCGCGCATCACCGGATACAGCGAAGAGGAAGTGGCCGGGCAGAATTCCAACTTGCTCGATTCCAGGCAACACAGTGCCGACTTCTACCGGCGCGTGCGCGACATCCTCGAGCGCACCGGGCACTGGGCTGGCGAAATGTGGCAGCGGCGCAAGGACGACGAAGAATTCCTGGGTTGGATCGAAATGTCCGAAGTCCGCGATTCCCTCGGCATGCGCAGCCATTTTGTCGCCGTGGTCAACGACATCACCGACAAGAAGCGCGCCGAGCAGGAACTGCGCTACCTGGCCAACTACGACACGCTGACCGGCCTGCCCAACCGCGCTTTGCTGTCCGAGCGCCTGGGCCGGGCGATCGTCCGCGCGCGTCGCCAGGAAACCCGGGTAGCGGTGCTGTTCCTGGATCTGGATCGCTTCAAGGACATCAACGACTCGCTCGGCCATGCCGCCGGGGATCGGCTGCTCAAGGCGGCAGCCACACGCCTGCAGTCCACGCTTAGCGCCGCCGACACCGTGGCTCGGCTTGGCGGCGACGAGTTCACGGTGGTGCTCGAGGATGTCGAGAGCCTGATCGCAGTCGAACGCATGGCTCGCGAGATTCTGATGGCCTTCAGCACGCCTTTGGAAGTGGACGAACGACATGATGTGAGCATCACGCCTTCGCTCGGCATCAGCCTGTATCCCGACCATGCACTGGTGCCGACCGACCTGCTCAAGTTCGCCGATACCGCGATGTACCAGGCCAAGGCGGAAGGCCGCAACACGTACCAGATCTACAACGAAACCATGGACACCGAGGCTCGTCGGCGCGCGTCGATAATCGCCTCCCTGCGCAAGGCGCTGGACCGCGGTGAATTCCACCTGATGTACCAGCCGCGAATGTCCCTGGCCGATGGCGGCATCACGGGCGTCGAAGCCCTGCTGCGCTGGCGCAGCCCGGAGCTGGGTGAAATCAGCCCCTCCGTATTCGTGCCGCTGGCCGAAGAAAGCGGCTTGATACTGGCGATCGGGGAGTGGGTGCTGCGCGAGGCGTGCCAGCGACTCAAATCGTGGCGCGAGCAAGGTCTGCTGGACATCTCGGTGGGCATCAACGTCTCGGTGTTGCAGTTGTTGCGGGGCAACCTGGCCGACTACCTGAAGTCGGTGCTCGCGGCGACCGACTTGCCGGCCGAGCGCATCGAACTGGAAGTGACCGAGAGCATGGTCATGCAGAACGCCGCGCAGGCCACGGCAGTGCTCAATGAATTGCGCAAGATCGGCGTGAGCCTGGCCATCGACGATTTCGGAACCGGCTATTCCTCGCTCGTCTACCTCAAACGGCTGCCGATCGATACCCTGAAGATCGACAAGGAATTCATCGACGACCTGACCCGAGACCCGGATGACGAGGCGATTACCTCCACCATCATCACCATGGGACATTCGCTGGGGCTGACCGTAATTGCCGAAGGGGTGGAAACCGAGTTGCAGCTGAATTTCCTGCGCGATCACGGCTGCGACGAAATCCAGGGGCACTGGCTGTCCCTGCCTCTGGATGGCGAGCACTGCCTGGACTTCATCCGAAGCTGGCAACCGGCCGCCCTGCCCGTCGCGGGCTAGCGCCGGTCGGTTGACCGGCCTGCGTCGCGGGCCTATCGTGCGCTGATGGATTCCAACGACACTCTCGCGCAGGTACAGCAGCTTGCCGCCCGCATCGACAAGCTGCTCGATCTCACCCGCCGCCTGGCCGACGAGAACCGCAGCCTGCGCCAGGGCCAGGAGCAGTTGGTGAACGAGCGCGCGCAGTTGTTGAACAAGAATGAACTCGCCCGCTCCCGGGTGGAGGCGATGATCAACCGGCTCAAGTCGCTGGAGAACAACGCGTGAGCGAACCGGTCAGCGTCAAGATTCTGGACCGCGAATTCACGGTTGGCTGCGAGCCGAGCGAACGCGACAAGCTGATGGCGGCAGCACAGTTTCTCGACGCGCGCATGCGCGAGGTGCGCGGCAGCAACCGCATGGCCGCCCTGGACCGGGTGGCGGTGCTCACCGCTCTCAATCTGGCCGCCGAACTGCTGCAAAGCAAGCAGGAAGACGGCTCGCAGGACCAGGCTATCGTGCGCACGTTGGGCGAGGTGAATCGCAAGCTCGACGGGCTGTTCGATTCGTTGGCGATGCGCTGAACGGCGACGCTCGCCGCCTGTTCTGTGACGAATTATTCACGTCTTTCCCGCGCACCGGCGCTATACTGATTTCGTATCCTCTGCCGTGCCCGACAGCGTGCGCTAACATACGCCTTGTCCCATAAACACGACCTGGGAATCGCGCGCAATCGCGGTGTGCATGTCCGTCTTGTTGCGGAAAGCCTGATGCGATGGCGCAGGTACCCACTTGATCCTAGGGATCAAGGTCGTTTCGCAAGCATCGACATGGCGGAGGATGCAATTTTGATCGACTCGACGACGGCTGCGCGCGAGAAGCGCGAACTGCGCGCCATGCTCCGTTCGCAACGCCTGGCATTGCCCGCCGTCGAACGCATGCGCGCCGCAGACGCGATCGTCGGCCATCTGCTTGACCATCCCTTGTTTGCGCAACCCGGTTACGTCGCCGGCTACTGGGCGGTCGGCGGCGAGCTGCCATTGCACGTATTGCAGATGCGGCTCAGGTCCGACCAGGTCTGGTGCCTGCCCTGCATCCAGGCGGACGACAGTCTGCGCTTCGCGCCCTGGCGGCCGGGCGATGAACTGGTCAGCAATCGCTACGGCATTCCCGAGCCTGCACTGGCGGCCGAATCGCAGCTCGGGCCGGAAGACGTGTCGGTGATCCTGATGCCCCTGCTCGGTTTCACCCGGACCGGACAGCGCCTCGGCATGGGCGCGGGCTTCTATGATCGCAGCCTGGCTTTTCGCCAGCGCCTGCCGGCGCCGCCAGCGCTGATCGGTGCCGGCTATGCGTTCCAGGAAGTGCCGGGCTTGCAAAGCGATTCGTGGGACGTGCCACTGGATGCCGTGGTCACGGAAGGCGAGTTGATGATTTGTCGCGGAGTTGGGTGAGAATGTGGCGATGAAATACTGGTTGATGAAGTCGGAACCCGATGCGTTTTCCATCGACGACCTCGCCCGCGCCCGGCGCGAGCCGTGGAGCGGCGTGCGCAACTACCAGGCGCGCAATTTCATGAGGACCATGAGCGTCGGCGACGGCGTGCTCTTCTATCACTCCAGCACGGCGGTGCCCGGTATCGTCGGGCTGGCGGAAGTCGCCAGCGACGCCTACCCGGACCCAACCCAGTTCGATCGCAAGTCGCCCTACTTCGATCCCAAGAGTGCGCGCGAGGAACCGCGCTGGTCGCTGGTGGATATCGCTTTCAAGCGCAAGCTCAAGCGAATCATCAGCCTGGACGAACTCAAGGCAGCAGCCGACACGCTCGATGGATTCGCGCTCCTGAACCGCGGAAATCGGCTCTCGGTCATGCCGGTGACGGCAGGCCAATGGAAAACCATTCTTTCCCTTGAACAAGGTTGATAGCACACATGTCACAGAATGAAGGCAAGCGGCGCTCGGGCGACAAGGCCGCCGAATACGTGGCCGATGGCAGCATCGTCGGCGTCGGCACCGGTTCCACCGTGGCCTTTTTCATCGCCGCCCTCGGCAGGATGAAGGATCGCATCGAAGGCGCAGTGTCCAGTTCCGAGCAAAGCACGCGACTGCTCAAGGAACTGGGCATTCCGGTGCTCGATTTGAACTCGTCCGGTCCGCTGGCGCTTTATGTGGATGGCGCGGATGAGTGCGACCGGCACCGCCGATTGATCAAGGGCGGCGGCGCCGCGCTGACTCGCGAGAAGATCATTGCCGAAGCGAGCAAGAAATTCATTTGCATCATCGACGCCAGCAAGCAGGTCGAAGTGCTCGGCAAGTTCCCGGTGCCGGTCGAAGTCATCCCGATGGCGCGCAGCCTGGTGGCGCGGGAAATCGTCGCGCTGGGCGGACAGCCGATCTGGCGCGAAGGCACGGTCACCGACAACGGCAACTGGATTCTGGATGTGCACAATTGGCGGATCACCGACCCGCTGGCGCTCGAGCGCGACCTCAATCAGATTCCGGGCATCGTCACGGTTGGCCTGTTTGCCCGCCGGCCGGCCGACGTGGTGATTGTCGATGGCGCGGTGCGCGCCGACACCTGATCAGGCGATAGCTGCGGCCTGCAACTTGAGCATGGCGCCCAACCCGCCATGCAGCGCGCTGACTTCGTAGCCCATCGAATTGAGAATGAAGGCTGCGGCCGCCGACCGCTCGCCGGTGTTGCAATAGACCAGCACGCGGCCACCGACGGGCACCAACGCGGGCATGTCCTCCCGCAGTCGGTACAAGGGCACGTTGGCCGCGCCATGGATCGAGCGCAAGGCGAATTCCTCGGGCATGCGCACATCGACCAGCTTGGCGCCTTCCTGCACCTGGCTGGCCGCCTGCGCAGGCAGCACCCAGGAAACCATGGGCGGTTTGAGCACGGCGTTGAACGCTTCGCGTGACAACTTCATCAGCCGTCCGCCCTGCAACATGCGCACGGTGGCGTTGCGCGGCGCGTTGGCCAGCAAGGCGTCTTCGCCGAAGACATCGCCTTCGCGCAGGTAGGCCACCACTTGCGGCGCACCGTCAAGGTTCTTGGAAACCGCGGCAGTTCCTTCCCGAATGACGTAGAAATTATCGGGCGCGTCGCCTTCACGCATGATTACTTCGCTGGGACTGACAGTGACCTGTTCGAAAGCGAGAAACATCCGCTCGAGGTTGCCCGTCGGCAGCTTGATGAAGGCGTGGCTGTGCAGCAGACGGAAGACCCAGGAATTGGCGCCCAGCTTGCTGTCGTGAAACTGATAGGTCGGATCGCGACTGAGCTGATCCCAGGTGATGATCTTTTCGACGAAGCGCCGCTCCAGCCGCAATATGCGTGCCGATGACGAGGTCACCTTGGCCGTGAAACGACGCGGCACCGCGTCGTTCAGGGCATATCGACCATGCCCGGCGCCGGCCACGTGGGCAACCACGCGGCCGTCGGGATAAGTGCAACGCAATTCGCCATCGAGCAGGTATACGGTGTCATCGTCCAGATCACCGGCTTCGAACACGACTTCATTGCGTCGGTATTCGCTCAATGCCGCTTCCAGCGCGAGTTGCTCCCGCGTCTCCGGCCGTAGTGCGTCCAGCGGAAACAGCTTGGCAAGTTCTGCGGCGGCGACAGGCATGGGCGGTGCTCCTTGTTCCTCGGGTCAGTCTATCCCTTAGTATTGGCTGGCCCAAGCGCCAATGCACCGCTCCACCGGAGCCGCCTCAGTTAGCAGCGGCGACCGGGCGCCGGGCTCTTGCCCCTTTCTTGATCGCAGCAGGTGCGAACAAGCGGACGCCTTCGAAATACCAGACGCGAAGGTGCAGGCCCTTCGGGGAATAGCCGATGAAGGTGAAGCCTTCCTTCCACTGCGCCTCATTGCGGTGCGCAGCCAGGGACTTGTTCTCCAGCTCGATGATCATGCCGAGACAGCGCGGCTTGTCCAGGGCCAGATTGTAATCCTGCAGCACCTTCTTGGTCTGTTCCAGGAACGGCGGCGCCAACTGCTTGCCGCGGAAGTCTTCGGCGATGAAGTTGCGGTAGTAGTACATGGGTTGACGCAGACGCGGCACGATGCGTCCCTGCGCGGTGCTGACTCCGACGATTTCGCCCTGCTCCGACCGCACCAGGCAGGCCACTTGCTGGGCGCGCTCCGCAGCTTGCTTGGCATCGCCAATGGCTTTGTTCTTGATCCAGAATTGAACCAGCTCGGCCTCGAGCTCGGGCGTGATCTGCTTCCAGACCGGAATGATTTCTAGGGACACGAAAAGCTCTCCCGAATATTGCAAATGGATTATGGGTGAGCCGAGGCGGACAGTCGCCAGCCTCGGCTGAACTTGGCGTCAGTTCTTTTTGGCAACCAAGGAGTTGACCATGCCGACGTATTCCTTGAATTCAAGGCGCTGGTTCTTGTCGGTATCGAACGCCGACAGCAGCGGTGCGGCCTTGCCGCCCTTCTTGATCAACTCAAGGTTGGCGTACTCATTGGCTTCGAGCGCGCCGCTCTTGTTGGAATCCATGGCGACGAAATTGGCGTGCAACTTGCGCAGCGCGTTCGCGGTCTGGATCTCCTGCCAACCGGCCTTGAACTCTTCCACGGACAGGGCCTTGTTCTTGTCCTTGTCCCAGCGGGCGAAAATTCCGTCCGGCGTGGCTTGCGCCTGGGCTGCGGCCGGGGCGGGAGTCGTCGACTGGGCCTGGGCCACATTCGCTACGACCAGCGCCGCGGCAAGACACAGTGCAGAACCTGTCATTTTCCTGGTAACACTCATGGCGTGACTTCCTCTTTCTTCTGTTCGGTCTCAAAGGTGATCAGGTCCCGGATTTCCGGCGTACGCAGGCCCACCATCATCGGGTTGCGGACATTCGGCAGGAAACTGATGTCGAAGATCTCGGAGATGTCGCCCTCGAAGCGGATCCAGTGCTGCACGTCTCCGTTGGTCAGCGAGACGATCTGCACACCGCACCAGGGTTCGACATCACGCTTGGTCAGCTCGGCGTCCAGTTGCAGGCCTTCAAAGCGCTTGTTCCTGGGCTTGGACAGGCCGACCGCAGCGATGTTCCCGATAATCGACAAACCACGCAAAAAGCCCGGGAAGAAGGCCAGCGGCACGAACGACTTGGTCTTGAAGTCCACCCAGCCCAAATGGCCGGTGCCGGCATTGAGCACCCACAGTTTGCCATTGGCCCAACGCGGCGAATGCGGCATGGACAGGCCTTCGCAGACGATCTCGTTGGTATCCATGTCGATCACCACGCCGCCGTCGTGACGACGGTCGCGCCAGCCATCGACGGCGTCGCTCTTGCACACCGCGGTGACGTACTTGGGCGCGCCATCGACCATTGCAAGGCCGTTCAGATGGCAACGATCCTCGGGGGCCAGCTTGCTGATGAACTCGGGCTTCCAGATTGCCTTGAAACTATGGGTCTGGCTCAGCTCGGCAATGCAGGAATACTTGGTATTGACGAAAACGACCTTGCCGTTCTTGCAGATGCCCAGTTCGTGAATGTCGAGGTCGCCGATGGTCTGCGCGTTGCGCGGGACATAGCACTTGTCGAACTGGCCATGGATGACCTCGTTCGGACGCAGGACGTTTTCAAAGCGCCACAGTTGGTAAAGGCCGCCAAGGTAAATCCGCTGGGCGTTGCCAACGATGCCCATGGCGCGTTCGAAAATCCGCTCGAAGAACGACACCCGGCCGGTCTTGTCGCTGCCGACCAGATAGACACGACCGGTCTGGTAGGAAGAAATCGCGAGGGAGATCTTGCTGCTGGACAGCCAGCCAGCCAGTCCCCGCGAACAGCTCTTCTCGACCTTCAGCTTGGTGATGTCGACCGGCGGCTTGTTTCCGGTCGCATCCGGTGCGCCCGCGGGAACTGGCGCCGGAGTGGAAACTTCGGCTGAAACGGGTTCCAGGCCCGTGTCCATTTGCGTCTTGTCGTTGACTTCTTGAATTTCGCCGTCGGAAGCTTTGTTCTTGTTTGCCACGTAGTTCTCCAAATTCTGGTTGCTGCAAGCGAACGGTTATTTTGCCCATATCCAACGTCGATAGATAGCTTCGCAGCTACCGCCGCACTGGCTGGCGCCCGCTCCCATTCAGCAAAAAAAAACCGGCGGACCGTAATCCGCCGGGTTCTCAAGGCCTGCCCCCGGGTCGGGTCGATGGCTTGCGCCACCGGCCCCACCGGGTCTGGCTCAGTTCTGCACGTTCAGCTCGGTCCGGCGGTTACGCGCCCGGCCGTCCGGGTTGTCCGACCCGTCTTCGTTGGTGTTCGGCGCGATCGGACGCGTCTCGCCGTAACCGGTCGGGCCGACCAGCCGGTCCGCACCGATCCCGTGCGCCGTCAGGTAGTCATACACCGCCTGCGCACGCCGCTCCGACAGTCCCTGGTTATAGACTTCCGTACCGATCGCGTCGGTATGGCCGGCCACTTCCACCTTCAACTCCGGGTACTTGCCCAGAATCGCGATCGCCTCGTCCAGGATCATCACCGCGTCCGGACGCAGCGTCGACTTGTCGAAGTCGAAGTTCACGCCCTTCAGATCGATCGTCAGCGGCACCGGGCAACCGTCCGGACCCACCGCTTGTCCCGCCGTCGAGCCCGGGCACTTGTCGTCGCAGTTGTTGACGCCGTCGCCGTCGTCATCCAGGTCCGCGCAGGTCTTGGCCGGGGCCGCCGGCTGCGGCGC
>Ga0209211_10002381_pt1 | contig 32568 bp, 30 predicted proteins | sample RifGroA2_FD_183992 | JGI IMG/M metagenome (GOLD analysis project Ga0209211, IMG submission 183992) | Groundwater microbial communities from Rifle, Colorado, USA - Groundwater A2 (SPAdes) (version 2) | ecosystem: Environmental > Aquatic > Deep subsurface > Groundwater | place: Rifle, Colorado... | reverse complement strand
CAAGTTCAATTAAACCCGAAGACCCTGTGTCATGGCTGGTTTGTATATCAAAATCAGAATGAATATGAAAATCGCCCTTAATATCTGTCAATTCCAACAACTTAGGAAGCTTGCCCGTCAAACTTGCTTCTATCTCACCGCTATTTTCCCGCAGTTCCGGCGGAATCCATCTCATTCCAAGCGCTTTATAAAATTCTTCTTCCGTCTTGTATGTTGTTAAGGTCCGACCTTGCGGATGTAAGGTCGGACCTTTTGAAGCCGTCACTCCATGTTCAGAAAGTGACATTCCTTTCTTTAAAGCATACTCCCGCAATGCAATATTATGTTCTTTGCTCCCGGTAAAATGCTGCAGCATCGATCCAAAACTCTCTACCGGCTCAATTTTTAAGTCAACCTGCCGGCCGGTACGGTGAACTGCCCGGCAAACTTTGTCCCCATTTGCCAGTATTTTTATAAATTCAGGGAATTTAACAAAGCTGTCCGCGATTAGCTTCGGATTTGAAACGGCAACGCCTATATCTATATCTCCAACCAAAGCCGCTCTTCTTCTCAAACTGCCCAAAGCCTCTATTTTAATAATTCCGGGTTGACGGCTAAGATAATCAATTACCTTATTTGCCAATTCGGTAGCTACAGGCAAAAGCATTTTATCCTCTCTCGATTCGGCCTCCTTAATGGCGGCTAAAATTTTGGTTTGAGATTCTTCCCCAAAACCTTCAATTTGGGCTATCTTGCCGTCCACAGCGGCCTTTTTAAGCTCTTCAACACCAGTTTGGGTCTTGACTAACCCTAATTTTTTGGAAAGGGCAAAGGCGGTCTTGGGCCCGATCCCGCCGATATTGAGTAACGGAAACATTCCGGCCGGAACTTTCTTTATGATCTGTTCAAAGTGTTTTATCCTACCGGTCTTAAAAAATTCGTCCAAATATCCGGCAATGGCTTTCCCGACTCCGGCAACATCCCCCAAATTACCCTGTTCCCACAGATCCCGGACTTCAACCGGATAATTCTCAATCGATTGGGCCGCTTCCTGATAAGCCCGAATTCTGAACCGGTCTCCACCTGTAACCTCCAGAACCGCCGCCACCTCAAACAGCATTTTAGCTATAGATTGATTGTTAGAAATCTCTGGAGAAGCCATTTGGCGGACCCGACCGGATTCGAACCGGCGATCTTCTCCGTGACAGGGAGACGTGTTAAACCAGGCTACACTACGGGTCCATTTTGACTTTCGGTTTATGATACCATTTTCCTTTAACTTTTCCTGCAGTTTTTCCCTCTTGACATTTACCTTCGTATTATTTACTATCCGAAAGTAGTTAGTTTCGCCAACGAAAGTACCTACTTTCATTATGGAAAAACAAATTAAATCATTTCTTAAAAGCATCAGATCCAACGAATCTTTTATTTCCACTTTGCTGGGAGTAGCCATTGTTTTTGTCGTCGGCAGCCTGTTATTCAATTATTTTAAAACCAAACCAACGACTCAACTTCCCCAAAACGACGTTGACATTTCCGAAATACAAACAGAAAATTTTGATGACATAAACGGCAAGCCTTCTTTAACTTCAGGCAATGTCCATGAAGTTCTGGCCGGAGAAACCTTGTGGTCAATTGCTGAAAAATATTTTAAATCCGGCTATAACTGGGTTGATCTCGCTTCCGCCAATAAAATCAAAAATGGAAATTTGATTGAAAAAGGCCAAAAGTTGATCATTCCTGATGTTACCGCTAAAAAACAAACTCTAATGGATGGCAATGAAATAAAAGTGGAAATTACATCAGCGGAAAATAAAGTTCAGCCCGATTCCGAATATGTTATTCAATCCAATGATTCGCTTTGGAAAATCGCCGTCAACACTTACGGAGACGGTTATCAATGGGTTAAAATTTACCAAGAAAACAAAACCAAAATCGGCCGCAACCCTAATCTCCTCATCTCCGGCACCAAACTTTCTTTACCAAAATAACTCATCTTATGAGCCCCCTGTCGGAATCGGACCGACATCGGCGGTTTACGATACCGCTGCTTTGCCATTAAGCTAAGGAGGCAAATTGTAATTGTATTATTATAGAGCTGAATATGGTTTATTCCAATCACCGGAGATTAATCATTGGATTGTCAGTTGGTATTTTTGCTTTATTCTTATTCTTAAACTCTTTAATATTTGAATTACTGATTAATCTCCCACGGATTTTTGGCGTCTATCAACCTACCAAAGTATTGGTATTACTACAGAATAATAATGAATTGCGTCCCACCGGCGGATTTATGGGGTCTTACGCTTCTTTTATTCTTGATAAGTTTAAAATCAAGAATTTTCAAACCTACGATATTTACGATGCTGACGGACACGTTCCCAACTATATAACTCCGCCTGAAGCCATCCAGAGCGCCTTTCAACTCGGTTCATGGAGGTTAAGAGATGCTAATTGGGATCCTGATTTTCCAAGGTCGGCTAAAACGCTTTTGTGGTTTTTTGAACAGGCCGGATTAGAAACACCGGACATCTTGGCAACCGTTAATTTATCTGCCGTTAAAAAATTATTTAATATTCTGCCCCACGATTTATACCTTAGCGATTACAATCTTAATGTTTCTGCCGATAATCTTTGGGAAATTACCCAACAGCATTCCCAATCTGATTTTTTTCCGGGATCTAAACAGAAAAAAGAATTTATTTATGATTTATCTAAAGAATTGATAAATGAATTCGGAAAATTGCCTATAATTCAAAAAATTAAATTAGTTACAGCTTTAAACGGTTTATTCGAAGAAAAAGAAGTCCAGGCTTATGCCGTTAATTCTGAAATACAGAAAACTTTTTCTAAATTTGGTTGGGACGGAAGCTTAAAAAAACCGCTTTGTCCAAGTTTAGTCCCGTTTTGCACTCCGGAAAGAATCGAAATTGTCGAAGCGAATTTGGGGTCCAATAAATCTAACTGTTGTGTTACCCGCCGGGCAAAACTGGAAGTGGAAAGAAATGGTCAGACTATAAATCACAAGCTGAAAATTACTTTCACTAATCAGGATAGTGACCAAAACAAAAAATGGGGTGGCAGATATTTGGCTAATATCAGGTTATTCGTCAATGATGAAGTGATGGAGAAATGGGTAAACATTCTTCCGGGCGCTGAACAAACTGTTGATTTTGAATATCAGTTAGCTTCTGCCAACAAATATCTTTCTCCGCTTTTTGTTACTTTTCAAAAACAATCCGGTGTCCATAGTTTTTTACTGATAATTGAGGCGATAAACAGAGGCAAAACCGAAACGACGAATAAGATTATTTTCCGCGACACAGAGTTTTGGTTGTAATATAATTTGCCTATATGCGGGTGTGGTTCAATGGCAGAATGCGTCCTTCCCAAGGATGAGACGGGAGTCCGATTCTCCTCACCCGCTCACTAGTCAAAATTAGTAAAATGTCTTTAGCATGAAAAAACTTCGTCCGGGTATCTACGCATCACTGCTTATTTTATTCTTTTTTTTACAATTTTCATTCTTAAAACCCAGAACCCAATCATTTAATTTTGCCGACGAAAACGAACATCTTACTCCGGCTTGGATGATGTCAGAAAATCACAAGTCCCTTTATCTGGATTTATCCACCAATCATCAACCTCTGCCAATTATTACGGCCTACGCCTTTTGGAAAGTTATTAAATTCACAAATCTGTTTATGCTGATAGAAAGAATCCGGCAATTCATGCTGCTCTTATCCTTCTTGGGAGCTTTTCTTTTATCGGTTAGGTTTGGTATTAGAGGTTTTACCGCTTCAATTTTTATTGAAATAATCAAGTTTTATTTTTTCGGCTACCATCTGCTGGCAGAATCGCTTGTCGTTTATCCGTTGATGTATCTTGGTGGAGTTTTAGGAGAATATGCCTTCTCGGATGTAAATAATAAATGGCTAAGACTTGACGGATTTGCCTTCGGATTTTTCATATTTTGGATTACTTTTAATCTTTTACCCGCTTGGCCTTTTCTTTTTTTCTCCACAGCCACATTTTTATATTTAAGACGTAGAATATTAAAACAAACTCTGTTTTTAAACACCTTATTATCTTTTTTTATTCCGACCTTAAGCCTGTTTACCGCTATCAATCCTCTTCGTTGGTTTCAGGAAGCCGTCAACAATAACTTTAAGTATTTTTTGCCTTATGATATTTCATTAACCGTTCAAAGTTATTTCTCTTTTTTAATTTATCCTTTTTTGAGTCTGCAAAGTTTAAGTCAAGTAATTGCCCGTTACTATTTATTATTATTAATTCCGGCTTTAATCAGCGCCGCAATCATTTTGGCGAAATCGCAAAGAAGATTACGGACGGGTGTAATTTTTCTCTTATTTTATTTTATGATGGTTCTTCTTAACTTGCGGAAAACCGCTTTAAACATCGGATTTTATACAGCTTTTCATGTCCTTCCCCAGGCTGCTTTTTTTACCATGCTGACGGTACAGGTTGTTTACATAGCTTATAAAACTCTGACAATCCCATCTGAACGGAAAATCTTTTCAGGAATAATGGCCGTCATTGGAATTTTTTTAATCGCAAATTCTTTAACTTGGTGGAAAGAGTCGGCTTTATTTGATAAATGGAATGAACATTTTATCCAATACGGCGATGATGAATCTATCGGTATGGCCATATCTGCGGTCAAAGCCAATGGAAATACTTTGCTGGCCGGAGAACAAAATGGTTTTATCAACATAACAGCCGGAGTTCCACTGGCCACCCGCCAAACTGCTTATTTATCATGGGGCTACCGGTCTCCGGCTTTAAGAAATGAATTTGAGTCTGTTTTAAAAAAATCTCCTCCGACTTTTATTTTCTTTCCTCAATCCGGAAATCCGTATTTTATGGCCTTAAAACAAACTTTGGATGAAAAATATATCCGTATCCAAAGAACTTTCGGAGGAAATACAAATTTATATATGCTGGCTACTGAAATGAATAAAAGATCGCCGGACGAATGGAGAAAATTTTCAGATCTACTTTACAAACCTCCCGTAAATTGACAGCTGTTTCAGGTATAATATAATTTAATGCTAATATGAGATTCACCAGACGAAAATCCCGCTCCAGATTAGCCGAAGTCGAAAGAAAAAAAACTTCGCGGGTAATATTCTTATCCTTAATCATAATTTTTGCCATTGGTTTTATAGCCGTTAAATTCGGTTTGGAATTGCTGGTAAAAATGGCTATTTTCCTGTCTCCCAAAAATCAACCGGTGGCGCAAGAGCAAAAACGGCTATTGCCGGCGGCGGTTATTAACTCAACTCCCACTGCCACCAACAGTGCCCAAATTAAAATTAGTGGTTATGCCAGCTCAATGGCCAATGTGGCCCTAACGGTAAACGGAGTTCAGGATAATTCTGCGGTTGCTGATACTGACGGATATTTTGAAACCGGAATTCAATTGGATAAAGGCGAAAATTTTATATCGGTTAAATACACCGATACGTCAGGAAACGATAGCCGTGACTCCCAATCAATCACCGTTACCAGAGATGACGAAGCCCCGGCATTAACAATAGATTCCCCTTCAGCCGGAATTATTCTTCACGGTCAGGACCAAAAGACGGTAGATATCAAGGGAAAAACTGAACCGGAGATTTCATTAACCATTAACAACAGATTTGTTTCCGTTCAATCGGACGGAGTGTTCTCATATAAACTCGGACTTCAAGATGGCGATAATGAAATTGTAGTCACGGCCAAAGATAAGGCCGGCAATATAACGGAAAGAAAAATTAATCTGCGCTGGCAGCTTTAATCAAAGCCAGCAATCCCAAAACCGGCTGAAAGAACAAAGTATTATTGAAAACCGCGTGCACCCCGATCATCACTAAAATCCCAATCCATAATTTGTTTTTTGTCATTTCTCTTATCCCTCTTATTCCATCTACTACCCCTAATCCCCCTAAAATCCCCGTCCCTATAATCCCCGTCGTCGCCAACAGCAAAATCCAACTGCTACTCGGCGCATTCCCCGCATGGCTTTTCCCGTTCAATCCGGCAGCAATCCTGTAGTTATTAAACCCCACCCCCAACCACGGATGTTCCCGCCAAACATTTATTCCTTCCCGCCAACTTTCAATCCTTTGCTCAATTGATGCAGTTCTGAACAGGTTAACTCCTTCACCACCTTGCTTTGGAGCCAGATATAAAACAAGTCCGAAAAATAATAATCCAATCAATATTTTCATTGTCATTCCGGATTTAATCCGGAATCTATTTAAATTATCTTTATAGATTCCTGCTTTCGCAGGAATGACTGAATATACTGATAAACCAACAGTTATTGCTAACCACGCTGCCCTGGAATACGTCATCACTAATCCGCCAAAAGTCAGCGCTATGAGAATTTTTCCCCATTTATCTATTTGTCTATTTGTATATTTGTATATTAAATATATTCCTATAATTCCCAGCATCACTCCCAAATAATTCGGATCCAAAACCGTCCCGATCATCCGGTAATAATGTTCATCCCATCCGTAACGGAGTAAAAATCTGGTATCGGGCAAAAATAAATATTGAATCCAAGCCAAAATTATAAACACCCAAAATGCCGGAATGATAAATTTTTTAACCGGACCCAATAATTTTTCAGAATTAATAATCACCCACAGGTACCCCAAAAATCTTAAAAGATAAAGCCCTCCCGTCAAAGATTGCTCTAATGAAAATAACCTCAACCCCAAAACCCAAGAACCTACTAATATCGCTATTGTCCATAAACCAACCTTTTTGCTATTTGCGAAGTTGGCAATCACCATCCCCCCCACCGCCACATCCAACACCGTCACCGGAAACTCCCCGGGCCATCTTAATAATTGTCCCCCTACCCACCCAAGTAAAAAAAATATTCCAATAAATTTCATATAATCGATTTAAGGCTAATCTTTCGTTGTCATTCCCGACTTGATCGGGAATCTATTTAAATAGATTCCTGCTTTCGCAGGAATGACAATTGTTTTCCCCTCACCAAAAACGAATGAAAACTCATCATTCCGGCATGAATAAGCCCTGCCATCCCGTCCAAAAACCCCAACCTTAAAATATAATTCTGAATAAACTTCCCCACCGGAAACAAAATCATTTCGGTTATAACCTGATAACCTGATAACCTGTTAACCTGTTTTTTGCTTCTATACTCCGCTTCTATTCCGCTATATATGTCAATCTTCTCCACCATTTCCTCAACCGAATCATGAGAATAATGCAACAGGGGATTTTTCAATTCCCCTATTTTGCCATTTATCTTCCACACCTCATGCACCGGCCTAACCCACTGGCCGGCGTCCTTCTTTGCCAACCGCAATAATCTGACTCCCGCCGTCTCCCCATACCTCAACCACTTTCCTAGAAACCCATCCCTACGTCTTAATTTGTACCCTGTCATTCCGGACATGCTTGCCCTGAGCGTAGTCGAAGGGATCCGGAATCTATATAAAATCTCCTCTTTTAGCTCCGCTGTTACTATTTCGTCAGAATCCACAAACATCACCCACTCCCCTCTGACCCTATCCAAAGCCCTATTTCTGACTTCGCTAAAATCTTGGATTGGAAACTTTTCCTTAACTACAATTACTTCATCGGCAAACGACACAGACTCCACTGCCTTCTTAAACTTTAAATCATTCCCATCTTTGGTTAAAATTATTGCCGATAATTTCATATCTTCCCTAATCCCCCTTATTTCCCTTATCCTCCTAATCCCTTTCCCACCTTCACAATTAACCTATTTATTTTCATCGCCAAATACAACGCCACCCCACCTACTGTTTGCCCCCATTTAGAATAATATCTCTGTCCGTCACCTGCATAAATATCATACAGTTCATCCCATTTTATTTTTTCGGTGCTTTTTCTGGTGGAATGGCCAAGGCTGAATTCCCCCAAATGCCAAACCTCAAAACCGGCATTTAAAATTCTTCTGCATAAATCCACATCCGTGTAATAAAGTTTAAGTTTTTCATCAAATCCGTCTATCTGTTCCAAAATTTTCTTTCTAGCCATCATTGCCGCCCCGCTAATTACTTCAGTTCTCCAATTCTCCCGTCTGTCCAAACCTTCCTGCCTTATTTCCCTGATCTTCCCCAACCTCCCTAATCCTCCTGATCTCCCTACACTACCAAACAATTTGCTCAACCCCGTCAACTCAACCCCATCCACCCACCACACCGGCAAAAGTGATCCCGTCGGGGCAATCTCACCGTTGTCATAAATTTGTCCAGGCTCGCTTGCCCCAACTTCTGGATGTTTATCCATCCAGCCAACCATTTTTACCAAAGAATTTTCGGTAAAATAACAATCCGGGTTTAAAAACAAAACATACTTTCCTTTGGCTTGCGCTAACGCTAAATTATTTCCGCCTGAATACCATTTATTGTCTTTAGAATTATCAATTACAATCACCTCAAAACTTATTCCTTTGGTGAATTTATTTATTGAGTTAAGACACCGCTTCAATTCTTTATCGGCTTTATAGTTAACGATACAAATTGATAAATCCATTTTTGCTCTAAAAAGGTGTAACCTCGCCAGGCAAGGTTACACCTTAATAGACTTAACTAATTCCATTAATTTTCCCGCTCTGTCTTCAAATCTATGCTCTCTAAAAACCCTTCTCTTCCCTCTCTCTATCATCTCTTGCCTTCTTTTACTATCCTTTAAATATCTTTTTATCAGTTCCGCCGCTTCTTCCGCGTCTTTATACACCAACATTTCTTTTCCCGGCGTTAGCCATTCTTTTTTCCCAAAACTTCCCAATTCCAAAGCCCCGAATGCCGGAATTTCAAACATTCTTAAATTCGCCCCATGCTTCATTTCCGGCCGTACCGGATTTAAAACAATCTTTGCCCGGCTCATCAATCCGGCATACTCTTCCTCCCACACAAATTCCTTTACCACAAAATTAACCGCTTCCGGTAATAATTTTCTTAAAAGTCCAATAAATTTCTTCCGTTCCGGCGTCAAAGTCCCGACAAACAATACGTCTATATCTTTTAAGGCCCGGCCTTGACCCGGCAAGGCCGGGCCTTCATTGAAATGTAATTCCGGATCCATCGCCGAAATCGGCAAAACCACTGCTCTTTTAACTCCCAATTTTCTCCATTCATCTGCCTGTTTTTCATCATTTACCGCCGCCAAATCCACATATTCCGCGATAGCCCTTTCCCGGGGATTGCCATCTGAAACCGGCGATACTCCTGACAAAATCACCAACGGCGCTTTTGTTAACCATTTAATCAGTCTTAATGTCTGCGGCAAAAGCACATCCGCCCCCAACGAAAAAATTATTAAATCCGTTCCCAAGGTCCGACCTTGCCGCAGTAAGGTCGGACCTTTATACAGTCCAATAATCCTACTAATTATCCTTAAATTCCACCACATTCTCTCTAACCAATTAAGTTTAGTCTTGTCTCCGGGAGTGTATTTAACCACCTGTACCTGATGCCCCTGCTTCTCCAACCCCCTCACCCAACTTGCCTGCATCTGCCATCTTGGCAACGGATTTCCGGGAGTCAACAGAGGATGAACCGGAGAAAAAAATAGAATTGTCATCTATCTAAATTACCTAATATCCCTAATTGCCAAACATAAAAGGGAATTACTACCACCCCACTCAACAGCGCCGCCCAAGCCACTCCCTCAATCCCAAACGGGGACAGGAAAAATAACCCCAAAATCAGCGTTATTACTTTTATAAAATTACCGATAGTGGCAACTTTAGGCCGACCTCTCGCTAAAAATACCGGCTGAATTCCTGATTCAACCGATCTGACCACTCCGAATATTGCCAAAATCCTGATTAACGGCACCGCTTCTAGCCACTTGTTTCCCAATAAAATCAAAACTACTTCTCTGGGCCATATCCATAAAATCAATCCCCCGATTATCCCTATTCCCCCTATCACCCCAATGCTCCCCATAAATGTTTTCCAAAATCTGGTACGGTCATCTTTTAATTTCGACATCACCGGAAATGAGACCTGGTTGACTGATCCGGCAATTTCTGTAACAGGCAGGGTTGAAATTTTATAAGCCGCCTGATATATCCCTAATGTTTTTATCCCGAATGCTTTTCCGGCTACGAAATCATCCAGCTCTGACGAAAACCAATATCCGATTCCCGATAAAGTCACCCATTTTCCGTAATTCATAATTTCAGATAAATATTGCCTGCTAAACGATAATCGGGGTTTGATTTTGAAATATATAAACGAAAGAACTACTTCCGCCGCTCCGGCCACAATCATGGCAACAGCAAAGGCCATGGCCGATTTTAAGAAAACGGCTGAAATTACAGCCGTTAATCCGTCAATTATTAATAGCGTCAACCGGAACATAGCTTCTTTCTCAAACCGCAATTCTTTGACAAATTCCACCGTCATCGGATTGATGAACCCTTTAATCAACGGCACTAGAGATAAAACCAGGATTAGTTTAATTAAATTGCTATCCGAGAAAAAGATTGATACCGGCCAGGCAGACAATGCAATCAAAATCGAAATAATCGCTCCCCTAACAATAGCCACAGTCCAGGCCGGATTAACCAATTCCTCAACTTTTTTATCGGAATAAATTAAAGCCTGATTAACTCCGGTTTCCGTCAAAACTTCAAATAACGACAGGCTTAAAGCCGCCGCTCCGAATTGGCCGAAATCTACCGGAGATAAAATTCTGGCTAATATTGCCGTCTTGATTATTGTTACCCCGCGGCCGGCAATCCGCAAAAAAGTCATCCATCCGAATCCCGTAATCGCAGTTTTTTTATAACCCACCCGTCAATTATACCGATTACCGATCCATAAACCACCGCCGCGTCTGCCGCCAGCCTAACCGCTATCATCCGCAATGCCTGCAAGGCCTGGCCTTTGTATTCGAAGGCCCGGCCTTTATTCAGTCCCGCAATAATCAAATACCCCGTAATCACCCACGGCCAAACAATCATTGCCATCCACCTTACTACCACACTTAAATTCCGGACGATGTGCGGCCAATATCCGGCTTCAAAATTTCCTCTGGTGTGTTTAACCATGTCTTTAATAAATTCCGTTAAAGTCGCCGGCACCGGCCAATCAACTACAGCTTTTGGCGAATAAATTATTTTAATCCCGGGATGTTGACGGAGTTTATCGGCAAACTTTAAATCCTCCCCGCCCGAAACCGGTTCTTCCGGATACCCGCCAACCAGTTCCCAGGCTTTTTTAGTAAAAGCAATCGACCGGCTAGCCGGCAAATAATTCACCGGCCTGGCCTTAGGAGCCAGATACGGCAAAAATGCCTTTTGCCATCCCGTCTCCGCCACCGCCCGATACCATCCCGCCACTGCTATTTGTCTATTTGGATATTTGTCTATTTGGATATTTGTCGCGTTTATTATCTTCTCCACCCAATCTCTCCTCGGTCTACACCCTACATCCGTCACCGCAATAAACTGATTCCTCGCCATCCTGACCCCGATATTTCTGCCTCTACCGCGGGTGCAATTGCCATAATCTTCTGATCTGATGATAATAACCTCATCCGGCCTCACTATCTGCTTTTTCAAATTCTCAAGCAGCAGTCGCACTCCCTCCTCATCGTTCTTTACAGTAGCAACAACGCTAACCTGAATATTCTTAATTGACATAATTATAATTATTTCAATTAATCAATTAATTGAAATCTTCCATAACGATTCATAGCTATCAGCTAGTTTTTTGGGTGTTTGTTTTATCGCCCATTCCCTTGCAGCCCCTAAGCCTCTTAAGGTCTCACCTTGGGAAGCCAAGGTGAGACCTTTATATAGTTCATCCACATTCTTTACCACTTTAATCCATTTCCTCAACGGATGACAATTCAAATAATCCATCTTCAACTCATTATTCGCAATCGCGATTACCGGTTTCCCCATTGCCGCCGCTTCCAACATTGACATATAGGAACTGGCAATCACCACATCGGCGTCAACCAAATACTTGAGCGGATTTTTTACCATCCCTGTCACTTTTCCAAACTTCTCCGCCTGCTTCCTATAACTCCCATCTCCGACAAAAATGAGCCTGAAAAGGTTAGACCCTGGCGTACGCCAGGGTCTAACCTTAAGAGCACTCAATAATATTTCAATCCCATTCACTTCCTCCAATCTCCCCAAAAACACGATTTTTCGGACGGGCCCGGATTTTTGCTCATGCAAAAATCCGCTGGCAAGCCCGAACCCCGCGGTCGCGACACTTTCGGGCGCGAGGCTGGAAGCCTCCGACGAAAGCGAGCGTACTGCTGGGGCCACCACCCCCCACACCATCCTATCTGGTTTTACCCCATACCACTTCTTAAAAAAATTCCCCACTCCAATCGTCCCATCGCTCAAAAAATCCGCCAACCTTTTCTGAATCACCGCTGACATCGTCGGTGGACAAACCCCTTCCCACCCGTGGAAAGTGACAAAAACTTTAGTTTTCGTCATTGCGAGGTCGCCTCTACGACCGTGGCAATCTATCTTATCCCACCAAATCACCGGCAGCAAGGGTAATACCCACCAAAACACATCATGAATATGCACCACCTCCGCCCACTTAAACAATTTCCTATTTCTCCACAAATACATCCAAGCAAAGATTTTGTCATTGCGAGCCCCGATAAAATCGGGGCGTGGCAATCTTAAAATAGAATCCAAATTGAGTTCCTCAACTTTATGTCCACGTTTCTCCAACTCCCCCCTCAAAATCCTGACATGTCCCTCCACCCCTCCCAAATTCGTTTCCGAATCCCTCGGCGTCAAAAACAAAATATTCATTTCTTCCTGGCAACAATGATCAAATCTGAGTAACCAAAAAGTTTTCCAGAAATGTCATCAATTTTTGTAACAACTTCAATAATAATTCCTCTTATAAAACGGATGACAAATCCTAAAAATGGAAAAACATAAAAACAATTTCTGATAACTCCTTCTGTTTCAATTAACTTTTCAACTTTAAATCCTGAGCTATCAACTTTAGACACTATTTCATTCTTACTATATCTTCTTAGATGTCCAACTCTTCTGTCGAACGACAATGCTAATCCTAATCTTTGTAGCGGAGCGGTTCTTAATGGTGTAGAAAGAATCAAAAGTCCATTATCTTTGAGTAAATCATGAACTTTAATTAGTAGTTTTTCGTCTTCTTTATAGTGCTCAATAACTTCAAGACATATAATTACATCAAACTTTCTCTTATAATCAAATTTTTTAAAATCTGTATTTAAAAAACTTACTTTCGTTTCTAACTCTAGTGCTTTGGCTGATTGAATCGATGCTTCAACTGCTTTCCGCGAAATATCTATTCCAACAACATCATACCCCTTTTTTGCCAGAAATAAGCTGATCGTACCTGCTCCAGATCCAATATCCAATATGCTACATTTTTTCTTAAAATCTGATATTTGAGGAAGGATATATCGAAAAAAGTTTTTATATGTAAAATTACTTTTATCAATTAAACCATTTTGTTTTTTAGTTTTGACTACATCTTTATGGTAACCATCGTAAAAACTTGACATAACTGTGATGACTATGCTTTACTTTAAAAAACTCAAAATGTTTATAAAATCTTTAGTCTACTTTTCTCGATTCGCTCTGATTCTAACACTAATTTTATTATTTCCCGTTCATCTTGTACAAGCAACCACTTATTTCTCAGACAATTTTGAAGATGGTGACATTTCTGACTGGACACCAACCAACAATTCTTGTGGCTCAACTTGGGGGATTAAAAATCGAAATGGTAGCAACAAACTCGGAATTATAATTAATGGAGACTGCTTCACGGAAATCGCACCTTCATCTTGGGATCAAAATATAAAAAATTATAAATTTAGTGTAGACGCAGAATTTGTATCTGGCACCGATAAAAATCTAGCTTTCAGATTTACTAACCACACTGATTGGTATGACATCCATATCATTTTGACTGGCGTCCCAGATTCACCCGCACTAGTTCTTCAACACGTCTATAATTCAAATATATATGATAATAGAGTTACAGTACCAGGTTTAGCAAACGGAAATACCTATCATATCAGTATAGAAATAATAGATGAACACATAAAAATATTCATAGACAATAATCTTGTCCTTGATTATCTAGATGCCGGAGGACGATTTCCAACTGGAGGACCAGCACTTCAGGCAAGTGCTGGCGGCGACCCCCACTCCGAAGTCTATTTTGACAACGTCGTTGTCAGTTCCATTGATGCGCCGGTTGAACCAATCGTGGTAATTCCCGGCATGTTGGGCAGCTGGTGCAAAGACGCCATTACCGGTGGCACGGATTGTCCGGCCAATTGGACCGCCCTCCCAGAACCATTAGACCCATATGACTCATTAGTCTCATCAATCATCAACGCTCCCGACATCCCCGACAGCGACGTTTTTGTCTGGTATTACGACTGGCGCAAGCCGATAACAGATTTGGCCTCACAGCTAAACACATATATAAATAGTACAGCCCTTGCCGGCAAGCCTGCCGGCACAAAGGTAAAAGTGGTCGGCCACAGCTACGGCGGCTTGATAGCTTCAAAATTTGCGGAAGACAATTCAACTAAAGTTGGGAAACTAATCACCGTCGGTTCTCCGCACAAAGGCACGGTCATGGCCTATGGGGCTTGGGAGGGCGGCGAAATCTGGGATTTTCCGGTCTGGCAAAAAATTCCGCTGGAATTACTTCTAACTGCCAGAGCCGGAGTATTCCAAACTTCCAAAGACACAATCAGAAATGACTTTAAATCCGTCAAAGAAATTCTGCCCACTTTTGATTACCTAACAAATCAATCAAATCAAACCATTTCCGAAACCACAATGTCCCAACGCAATTCTCAATTGCCGGGACAATATACGGGACTTTCGTCTATAAAATCGCTGTTGACCACAATTACCGGATTGGAAAATTCTTCTTCCGATACGCTTTCGTCAATAAAAACAACTCCAAGAAATTGGATGGAAAAGGCTTTTGGGTTATGGGAAGACGGCAAACCAACCCAATTTACCAGATCAGCCGATGGTGATTTAACGGTTTTAAGGGACAGTGGCCGGTATAACGACGCCGCTTCCAAACCGGAAATTACAGCCGACCATGAAGGTTTAATCTCCTCAATCATCGGCATTGACCAAATTTTGCAATCTCTGGGATCTACCGGCACAGCATCCATCACTTCAGATAATCCTAACGACAATAACGGGTTGGCTGTATTCTTCTTAAGATCTCCGGCCACAATTTCAGTTTATTACAACGGAACTGATTATTTTGATTCTGATAATGACGGATTGATCGTGATTGAAAATGTTGGCAGCGGACAGGCCACCGCCACTTTAACCGGAACCGGAAACGGAGTATATCACTTAGATGTTTTGCAATTTCATCCTAACGGAAACGCTACTTATACATATTCCGGAACAATCACAACCGGCGCCGTCCAAACATTAGATTTTGCCCTTAATCCATCCAACCCCGATAATTTAACTCCGGCCGAAGATACAACCGGAGAAATTTACTTGACGCAGGCCATAAATCTGGCAACTGAAACAGCCGGTAAAATTACCGCTTCTACCGGCCGGGCCAGGGCTAAAAATCTTTTGGCGGTCCAGAATCAAAACATCAAAAAAATTATCCAATCAGCTAAACAAAATATTGCAAACCCTTCCAATTCTCTTAAATATATTCAGGAAGCAATATTAAAACTGCACCGTCTGCGCCGTGATATTAATGCCGGAGAGAATTCTTCACAATTGGCTTCTTCCGACGCCACAAAAATCAGAAAACTGACGGAGGATTCAGTCGAACGGTTACAGTCAGCTTTTGAAATTGTATCAACCAGGGCTTCAAAAAATTACTCCTCCAGACAAATTTCTGATTTGGCCAATATCGCATCCAAGGCTCAAACCAAAACCGATAGTAAAGCTTCCACTGCAACTAAAGGCTTGGAAATAGCTGCCCCGGCTGCGCTTGCCGGCCAAAACGATATTCTGGAGGCCAGCGCTTCAGGCGCTCCAAATCAAGCCGCATATATCAATTACATCTCCTCCCGTCTTTACTTCGAAGAAGCCCTAGAAATAATGCGTTAACTCAACACCAACCAAATCCCCATTCCGACTAACAAGAGCCCCATCACCAATTTCATCCATTTCTCAGCTTTGTGTTCCCATTCTTTCATTGAGGTTAAATTGTAACCAAATAGAATAAATCCCAAAATAATAATCAGCGGCAAAACAAATAAAAAATTATAGTACAGGAAATAAGCCACCACTCCGATTAAAGGCAAGCCTGATTGGGCTAAAATATTCGCCGTCCCGACGTAAAGCGGCAAAGAACACGGAGTTTCCAAAAGCGTTACCAGAAAAGCCAAAAGAATTGTGGCCGGAAGCGAGGCCTTTTGAATTAACCCCTGCAGTCTATCTTTGGCCATCACCGGAATCCGTAAATGAATCGGACTATCGGGCCAAAAAACATCTTTTAATTGAACCAGCCCTGCCAATACCATCAGACTTCCGAAGATTTTATTTAATATTGATTTAGTCGCCCACAAATTAATTTGCGATACAAACTTATAAAATCCCAATCCGATGATTAAGTAAGTTAAGAATACCGTCAGGATATAAGCCAAGCCAATAACCAATAACTGTTTTTTTTCTTTGCGGTGAAAAACAACTAAATACCCAAGAAGCATAATCATCATTCCGATCGCACAGGGATTAATTCCGTCGGATAATCCGGCTAAAGTCACCAGCGGAAAACTCACCAATCCGCCTTTTCCTTCAAGATAACACGCTATTCTAGTACAAGGTTCCATAAAATTGAATTATAAACTGTTTTACTTTTTCTCCAAAAACTCAAAAATCATCGGAATGTCCATTCTGCTAAAGAAGCTTGCGGCAGGGTCATTCTTAATAAATTCTAAAGCGTCATTTTTACTATAAAATTTGAGCTGTTGTATCTCTTCTACCGGAAACTTAAACGGGCCGTTATGTAAAGCATAATAAAGATTCACCATTTCAGTTTGCCCGTGGACGCCTGAATGAATTTCTTTACAAATTTACATTCAGCAATAATCCCAAGTTCCTCTGTCAGCTCTCTTTGCACGGTAGTTCCGGAATCAGAGCCTTTTTGAACATGGCCGGCGCACGAAATATCCCATTGCCCCGGGGCCTTATCTTTAGTCAAACTCCTTTGCTGAAGCAAAATCTCGTCCTCACCATTCAATATCCATATTTGCACCACTCTATGAATTAATTTTGGATTTTGATGGACTTCGCCCCTCGTTGCTTCCCCGATAACCTCATCGTTCTCATTAACAACGTCAAAAACTTCATTTTGCGGATCTGTTGTGGTTATTCCCATTTACTAGTTAACTTTAACATTTCACCTGCCCTGTTATGCCAATCCAAAGTTTCATCGCTATTATCCCTCTCATTAATTAAAACAGATGTTTTTAAAAAATAAGCTCCATAAGAAGCCTTGACCAGGGTGGGCAAACTCTCAATTTCACTCTCTGTAAGATGGTGAATTCTGTTGTAGATATTCAAAACTTCTCGATAAATTTCCTCTTTATCACCCCAAGTATCTTTCTGAAAACAAAACCATGCCAAAAAAGTGGAAAGGTCTATCACTTTAAGATCATTTGCCATACAACCAAAATCAAAAATACAGTAGTTGTTCTTATTATCCTTTAAAACATGTTTTCTTTGCATGTCACCATGGATAACTGATTTAGAGAACGAAGATAAATTTAACTTAATTAACTTTTGATATATTGGTTCTATTAATCTGTTCTGCTCCGGAGTAATTTTATTTTTATTTTCTTTATACTCTTTAGCGAAGTTTTTATTACCCCATGAGTCATATTCTTCATCAATATCAAAATTAAGAGTATTTAATTTTGACATATAGGCAGTAATTATTTTTATATCTTCCAGTGTCGGGGATTTACGCTGAAAATTACTTCCGTTAAAAAATTTAGTAATAATAAAATATATTTTCTCCCCATTATCCTCAACGAATCCTAAACCCTCATTAAAATCTTTTACTACCTCTGTCGTTGGGAAACCGATTTTTTTACATTCTGTTAGGATTTTTATATATGAATTGATATTCTTAATTGTCCTTGATTTAAGAAAAATTTTTAAAACATATTTTCCTGTTGTCGTATCTAAAATAAAATTAGCATCTTCGTAACCTTCGCTTATTGGTAAAAAACTGTTGATTGTTCCAATTGAAAGAAACATTTCCTCAACTATAGCTATAAACCGTACAAAAGGAATTTTTAGGTTTGTTCTAGCTAAAAGCAATTGAATTTTCGGATCATTTTTCATATATTCAATTATTTAAATTTGTATTTGTGGACCCGAGAGAATCCAACTAGCTAAGTGTGGACGACGTTGGGATCGAACCAACGACCTCTTCGATGTGAACGAAGCGCTCTTTACCCGACTAAGTTTTTGCTTCGCAAAAATTTTGACGGGTAAACCACCAAGCTGTAAGTTATGTGGAGCCATGTGGACTTGAACCACAGACCTCCTCAATGTGAATGAGGCGCTCTAGCCAACTGAGCTATGACTCCCAAATTTAAAGTAATTTTTAAGCACTTTTTTTAGATGGGTTCTTCCCCATCCTGTCTTAAAAAATTTCTCCCTACTTGTTGCGTCTTGTTGATTACGATACCCTTCAAGATAAATTATCTCAAATGGTCTTCTGTATTTCGTAGCTTCAACCTTGCCAGCATTATGATACTCTAATCTCTCTTTCGGATTTTTTGAATAGCCAACATACAATTTTTTATCTTTTAGACTTCGGGCAACATAAGTAAAAAACATATTTTTTAATGTAGGCGCTCTTTACCCGACTAAGTTTTTGCTTCGCAAAAATTTTGACGGGTAAACCAACTGCGCTATGCGACCATAAGCTAATTCTATCATTGCTAATCTGTTAGGTGATTATTTATAATGAGACAAGGATGAAGAAAATATTAACAGGATTTTTGGATGTCATTGAGTTCTTTGTTTCCAGCTCAGCCGTTGCCATTTTAATTTATTTGTTTGTGACCCAGCCTCATCAGGTAAATGGCAGTTCCATGTATCCCAACCTTCATGACGGAGAATTTTTGTTGACTGACAAATTTACTTATAAATTCCGCAATCCGCAAAGAGGTGATATCGTTGTCTTCGCTGCCCCAGCCCAAGCTCATTGTCCCACCGGCTTAAATTGCGATTTTATTAAACGGATCATCGGCATGCCCGGAGAAAGAATTAAAGTTGAAAAAGGCCAGATATTTATCAACGGAAATAAAGTAACCGAACCGTATGAAAATTTGGTTAAAGGCACCGACGGCGGATTTTCTGGAAATAGTTTTCTGGTCGAAGGAGTGGGAAAAACCATCCCTGACGACCAATATGTGGTCATGGGCGATAACCGTCCCGGTTCCAGCGATTCCCGCGATTGGGGAACCATAAAAAGAGACGCTATAGTCGGAAAAGCTTGGTTGAGATATTGGCCGCCTAACGTGGCCGGAGTTTTAGCTTTTGATAAGGCCCAAATCGGCAACTAGGCCGAAACACCTTTAACGATTCTTTGCAGGGTTTCCTCGGTTTCTTCTGGAGATCCTTTTAAAACAATTACCAACTTGGTTTCAGCCCGTGAACGGGTCAATTTAACTTTTGACTTAGCTAAAGTTTTAGCCAAAATCATGTGCAGGTTTTTTTCCATCATATCGATTTGATCTGAAACAATAAACTGTTGATCTTGATTTCTGGCCTTGTTATAGCCCATTTTTTCTTTGACTCTTCTAGCCAATTCCTCCGCCCGCCTGACGTTAGCTGACTCTTTTAATAAAATCTTGTAGACTTCAATCATTTCTTTGACATCCGGAATCCCGAGTAACGCTCTGGCGTGACCTTCGGTAATTAATCCGGAAATAAGTCCGTCTTTAACGGCATCCGGCAAAATTAATAACCGCATCGTATTGGAAACAAAAGATGAAGATTTGCTGATTCTTCTACCAATATCAGACACGCTCAGTGAAAAATCATTCATTAACCTTTCAAAAGCTTTCGCTCGTTCCAGAGCATTTAAGTCAGTCCGCTGGACATTCTCCACCAGCGCCATTTCCAGCATCCCGGTCGGGCTGGTTTCCTTGATTATTACCGGAACCGTTTCCAACCCGGCGATTTTAGCCGCCCGCCATCTGCGCTCACCGGCCACGATTTGATAGCCCGCCGGAGTATGGGCCACAACTATCGGTTCTAAAATTCCGTGCTCCCTGATCGAAGCCGCTAATTCCTGAAGTTCATCATTAGAAACTGCTCCTCTTGGCTGAAGCGGATTAGGCTGAAGGTGATTAATCGATAACTCAGTTATCTGGCGGTGATCCGGCATCATGGCGATCCTCCGGTCAGAACAGACACCATTGATTTACCTTTTCTGACCAAAAATTCTACTTTGCCTTTAGTTTTAGCGAACAAAGTATAATCTCGACCGTATCCAACATTTTTTCCGGGATGAACGCTCATTCCTCGCTGTCTTAAAATTATTTGACCGGTATCGATTTCTTCTCCGCCGTATTTTTTAACGCCCAATCTTTTCCCCGCTCTTTGTTTATGTTGTCTGGTTTTTCCACCGGCTTTTGTATGCGCCATTTTAGTCCTTTACCTCAATTTTTTCTATCAAAACTCTGGTCAATTGATCGCGGTGCCCCTTTACTTTGCGGTAACGGGATTTAGCCTTATATGTAGCTATCCTGATTTTATCACCTAAAATTTGATCGATTACTTTCCCTTTAACTTTTGCGTCCTTAACCACCGGTTGACCGACTAATACTTTATCATCATCTTTTATCAGCAAGACTGAATCAAAAATTATAGCGTCGCCTTTTTCTTTTTCTAAATGAAAAACATCGATTTCCTGACCTTCACAGACCTGATATTGAAGCCCTCCGGCTTTGATAATGGCGTATTTCACCTGCTAAATATAGCTTAAAGACAAGTAAATTTCAACCCCAACTTCCAACTCCGCGATTATTCATCGCCGAAAAGGCCAAAGCCAGGGTTATCGACGATGACAATAAGGAACTTCCGCCATAGGACAACAATGGTAAAGTTACCCCTGTAACCGGGACAATTCCCAAATTCATGGCTATGTTAACAGAAGTTTGAAAAAACAACCAAACCCCGATTCCGGAAAGAATCAATCTTTCTTCTGTTTTACGGGATTTAACGGCTTCCAAAAAACAAACTCCGACCATAACGGAATACAGCCCTATCACCGTTATTCCACCGGCCAACCCCAATTCTTCTACTAAATTGGCAAAAATGAAATCTGTTTGGCGTTCAGGTAAAAACCGCAATTTCCCTTGGGTTCCATATCCCAATCCCCGGCCAAATATTCCCCCTGAACCAACCGCAATCGTAGACTGAATTACGTGATAACCGGTCCCCAACGGATCTGAATACGGATTAATAAACGACTGTAATCTTTGCAATTGATAGCCCCTCAACCCAAATCTTGCCAGCGGCAAACAAGCTATCACCAGCACCGCCAACCCTATTACAATCCGTTTTGGCGGTATTGAAGATATAAAAATCCACCCTGATATAGCTACCAACACCAAAGCTGACCCTAAATCAGGCTGAGCCAAGACTAGACCAAACGGAAATAGCGAGGCAGAGATATATTTCACCAATAATTTTATCTTTTTTTTCGAATTAACCGGCCAACCGTTTTCCACTAATTTAATTGTCACCAACAGCAAAACAGGTTTGGCTAGTTCGCTGGCCTGAAGTTGAAATCCGCCAACTTTAAGCCATCTGGAAGAACCTTTGGCGGTTTTTCCGAACAACAAAGTTAAAGACAACAGAACCAGAATTCCGATATACGCTAACCAGGCAAATGGCAAAATATTTTTAACTCCTAAACGGAAAACCACCCAGCCAACCAAAAGCGAGAAGACTGCTGACAAAACCTGCGGTAAAACTTTTTCCGGGGCAATACTCAAAAGCATCATTAGCCCAAACGACAACAACATGAAAGCCGAAAGGGAAATAGCAACTAGTCCTCTCATGTCAATCGCGGTTTTTCACCAAATTCAATTTTAACAGCTAATGTGGCTTTTTTAATTTGATCTTCAAGTTCTTTTGGCCACTCCGACAATTCAACCGAAATTTTATCATTCAAACCCACGCCTTTTTCCTTGCGCATTTTTTGAATCATCCGGATTATCTCCCGGGCCTTACCTTTAGCCTTGAGCTCCGGAGTTAATTGGGTGTCCAGCGCCACCTGCAGTTCTAGAGACTTCCCATTTTCAAAAATTACCTGTTCAACATTTAATTCATCCGCCACCAAGCCGGCCAATTCCTGATTAAATTTAGTATTGACAACCGGACCGTTAATAGTGATTGAGGCTAATGGCTGACGCAATGGTATATTCAACAATTTTCTCTGCGCATGCCCCAGTCCAACTATTTCCCTAACCAATCTCATATCGTCTATTAATTTTCCCTCTTCCCTCTTCCCTACTTGCCCTGAGCTTGCCGAACGGGTTCTCTCTTCCTTTACTCTAGGCCATTCCACCAAATGCACCGATTCTTCTCCGGTTAAATTCATATACATATAATCAGTTATGTACGGCATAATCGGGGCCAACAACCGGCACAGAGTGGTCAAAACAAAATGCATTGTTTGATAACAATTTTCTTTATCTTGTCCTTGCGCCGTCGGGCCCACTCTATCTCTGGATCTCCTGATATACCAAGTTGAAAAATCTTCGGTAAATTTTTCCAAGGCCTCTGTAGCCGGCGCCGACAAAAACCTATCTAACGAATCGGTAACTTTCTCAATCGTTTCATCCAGCCTAGCCATTATCCATATATCTAAGACATTCGTAAATCGTAAATCGTAAATCGTAAATCGCCCCGGCTTCCATCCATCCGCTTTGGCATTAGTCACAAAAAATCTGAACGAGTTCCACAGAATCAGTAAAAACCTTCTTCTGATTTCATCTCCGGTTTTATATCCGAACGGCAAAACAAAAGTCGGAGCAGCCTTGGCAAACATCCATCTCATTACATCAACTCCGACTTTTTTAGCCCCCTCATTAAACTCAATCATGTTTCCCCAACTTTTGTGCATTGGCCGGCCATCTTCTCCCACCACCGATTCAAATCCCAAAACGGTTTTGAACGGATTTGTTCCGGCCAAAACGGTAGACATAGTTATCAGTGAATAAAACCAATTTTTAAACTGTCCGGGAAAAGACTCTGTAATGAAATCCGCCGGAAACCAGCCGTTTGGCAAAGTAGAAAAAGGAATTATCCCGGCGTCCAACCACGGATTCCCTACCGGTTCAATCCGCGACATTAAACTCCCGCATTTGCTACATTTCATTTTTACTTCATCAATCCATGGTTTATGTGGTGAATGGCCAACAAATTTGCTCCATCCTTTCACAGACCTTTCACGCAATTCATCTTTTCCCCCGATTACATCAAAATATCCGCATTTACCGCACTCCCAGATCGGCAATGCCAATCCCCAAAATCTATTTTTCTTGGAGATGAGCCAATCATGCATATTGTTCAGCCAATCCAATTCCCGATCCAATCCGAACTCCGGTATCCATTTAATTTTCTTCGTCACATCTATCATCTGTTGTCTTAACGTTCTTTTGTCTTCTTTTTGACCTTTGACCTTTGACCTTTGACCTTGCGATGGTTTATCCATCGCGATGTACCACTCATCCGTAACTTTCCACACCAACTCCGTCTTGCATCTCCAGCAGGCCGGATAACGATGGGAATAATCCTGAATTTCAAACACCCAATCTTCTCCGGCAGTTTTTTCTCTTTCAACAAGATAGTCCAGAATCAATTCCGGATGTTTCTTGGCGTTTTTTCCGGTCAGAAATCCTAAATTTTCCAAATAGTCAGCGTTATCCGCAATCACCGGAATCATTGGCAAGCCAAGTTTTTTACCCAATTTAAAATCTTCGCTTCCGGCAGAAACAGCAGTATGCACCAGCCCTGTTCCTTCCGTCACCGTTATCGGCAAAATCAACGGGTCAGCCGGAACAACGGTGTGAAATTTATCCGGAAATTCTTCTGCAACTTTTTTAACCGCCGGTAAATCATCAAACGGCCCGCGGTATTTCAATCCCACCAATCTTCTTCCCTTAACTGTTTTAACGATCCCCTGTTGTCCGCTTTTAAACACTCTCTCAACCGCTTCTTTTGCCACCCAGAATTGATCTCCGGTGGTTCCTTTAACTAAAGAATATTCCAGTTTTTCATCCACGGCAACGGCAATATTAGCTGGGATTGTCCACGGCGTAGTCGTCCACACCAATAAATATTCCCGTTCTTTATCAATCAAGGGCAATTCAAGATATATCGCCTTATGCGTTACTTGTTTATAATCCTCCGTCAGCATTTCATGCTGGGAAATCGCAGTTTCGCACCGCGGACACCACGGCACCGAATCATTTCCTTTATATATCCATCCCCGCTGATAACAAACTTTTAAGAAATTCCAGATGGCGTAATTATTCTCATCTGACATGGTGTAATAGTCATGTCCCCAATCAGCCCACATCCCCAAACGTTTGCTCTGCTCGGTTTGAACGGCGGCAAATTTCATCACCCTATCCCGGCATTTTTGAACAAATTTCTCAACTCCGTAAGCTATGATTTCTTTTTTGTTCTTAAAACCCAATTCTTTTTCTACCTCTACTTCCACCCATAATCCCTGACAATCAAAACCATTTTGATATCTGCCTCTGTCACCCTTCATAGTGTGATATTTTTGCCACAAATCCTTATACGACCGGCCCCGGCCGTGATGAACGCCCATCGGATTATTAGCTGTGATCGGCCCGTCTAAGAAAGAAAATTTTGTCGGGGATTTATCGTTCTTATGGATATATTTTTTAACTACCCCATCCCGATACCAATGATCCAACAGATCTTCTTCTATCTTTATAAAATCCGGATGCGGTGGGAGGTCGGGAATATTCATTGTACTACCTGCCCCGCCTTAAGAAGGCAGGAATGTCAAATTCGTCTTCGGTTTTTACTTCACCGTTACCGGAAGTATCATCCTGATCATCAGAATTAACAGTTTGAGCAGTTCCATTGGTTGTTTTTTGATTTTGATTTTGAGGAGAAACGAATTGGCGCAAAGTCCGTTGATGAACGTCAAATCCGGTCCCTATAACCGTAATTCTGACCTGATCATCCATTTCTTCGTCAATCGTCGCGCCGAAAATAATGTTGGCGTCCGGATCGGCGGCTTGGGCGATAATTTCAGAAGCCTCGTTTACCTCAAACATCGACAAAGTAGGCCCGCCGTAAATGTTGTAAAGAATCCCCTTGGCCCCTTCCAGACTAACTTCCAAAAGAGAACTGTTAATGGCCGCCCTAGCCGCGATGGCAGCTCTGTTTTCCCCGGTCCCACTACCAATTCCCATCAAGGCCGAACCGGCATCGGTCATAATTGTTTTGACGTCGGCAAAATCGACGTTAATCAATCCCGGAATCGTAATTAGATCGCTAATTCCCTGGACTCCCTGCCCCAAAACCGAATCCGCGATCCTGAAGGCCTCGATTAAAGTCATCTTTTTGTCGATGACTTCCATCAATCTTTGATTCGGGATAACAATCAATGTATCTACGGTCTTTTTTAATTCTTCAATTCCCTCTTCAGCCGCCAACCGCCTGCGGGCTCCTTCGAACATAAACGGTTTTGTGACCACAGCCACTGTCAGGGCCCCGATTTCTTTGGCAATTTGAGCGACAACCGGAGCTCCACCGGTACCGGTGCCGCCGCCCATTCCGGCTGTAATAAACACCATATCCGTATCCAGCAATAAATCCTTAATCTTGTCGTAAGATTCTTCGGCCGCCTGTCTGCCGATTGCCGGATTAGCGCCTGATCCCAAGCCTTTAGTTAGATTATCTCCGATCTGAATTTTGATCGGCGTCTGCGAAGTTAATAAGGCTTGGGCATCGGTATTGATACATACAAAATCCACTCCCTTGATGCTCTTTGAAGCCACCATTGAAGACACGGCATTACTGCCTCCGCCACCGACTCCGATGACTTTAATTTTGGCAAAAGTATTGATATCAGGCTTAACCAGTCCCATGTTTAATCCGAGTATATCAGAAGTTTACCCAAAAACAACCGTCCTAAGGGAGAAACTGCTTAACAAATTCAATTGCCCGGCCAAACATTCCTTTTGGCAGTTTATCCGTAATTCCCCTGACAAATGAAGTTCCGCCGCTAACCCGTGACAACGGAACGTTCATATGAGAAGCGTATAAAATTAAACCCTCGCTGACCGCGTATGCCGGGGCGAGGCGGACATCGTCTACCAAGCCATTTAATGTATGAGGAGATCCGAGCCTAGTGGGCATAGACAATACTCTTTTACAAATTGTGTCGATCTCAACGGTTTTAGCTCCGCCGCCGGTCAACACTATTCCGGCCGGAGTTCTACCGCCAAATCCCGATTCCTTAATCGATTCCCCCACCATTGAAAATATTTCCTGAAGTCTGGGCCTAATAATTCCTTCGACCAGAGTTTTCCTGGAGGTTTTGATGTGCTCCTCGGCTCCGAATTTAGCTAAATCCAAATCACCGTCTTTAGAATCTTCATCTTTTCCTTCTTTATCCGTTGCCTGCGCCTTAATTTTATCGCCCAAATGTTTTTTGACTTCTTCGGCCACATCCAAACCCAATCTCATCCCTATAGCCAAATCATTGGTAATATTTTTAGCTCCGATCGGTAAAACTGCCGAATGAGCCAACGATCCGTCAACCCAAATAGCAATTGAGGTTGTTCCGCCGCCGATATCAACTAAAACCACCCCCAATTCTTTTTCAGTAGCCGTCAAAACCGATTCTGACGCCGCCAAACCGCTATAAACCAAACCCTCAACCCCTATTCCTAATTCAGTAATGCATTTGGTTAAATTTCTGATTGAAGTGGTCGAGCCTAAAATCAAATGGGCTTCGGCCTCCAACCTGACTCCGTTCATACTGACCGGATCTTTAATCCCTTCCTGACTATCAACTTTATATTGCCGCGGTAAAACATGCAGGACTTCTTGAGCCGCCGGCAAAGATACCGCCCGGGCCGAATCGATCACCCTGCGGACGTCATTTTCATTAATTTCCCCTTCCGGTTCTGATACAGCCACTACACCTGTACTGTTTTTACTGGCAATTTGAGATCCGCCGATATTTATAAATGCTTTGGAAATAGATAATCCGGCCATTCTCTCGGCAGCTTCTACCGAAGCGGTAATTGACTTGATGGCTTCGTCAATATCTACGATTTGAGATTTTTTTACCCCGGCCGAAGGCTTACTGGCTACTCCAACCACATTTATACTTTGAGTTTCTTCCGAACGAAGAGCGATTAAAGTCGTAATCTTACTGCTTCCAATATCAATCCCGACTATGGGTTGTGCTTTCATTAGTTTTTAATTACCGGATAATTAAATCTTAAATCGATCTCCTTTGGTACCGGTTGATTACTTATTCTAGCCTGATTCATCCAAAGTTGCAAGGATACCAATTTATCAATGGACTCTGCCAGCGGATACTTTACCTTAATCTTTCCGGGCAAATAAAAAATTATGGCGTCATTTAATATTTCCAACGATTCAGGAGAAAAAAGCGCATAAATTTCATTTACGGTTGGGACTGCCAACATCAGGTTCTTTGGCAAATCCTGGCCCGGACTGAAACCAGAAATTCCACTCCAAATTATTAGGGGTAATCCCGCCACTTGTCTTTCTCCTACAACTCTACCCTCATCGTCAACTAATAGTCCATTTGGCAAATTTTTGGATGCTACTATCTGGACTACCGGAATTCTGGTTTTAAGTTCTGCCACCAAAGTAAGGGGAAATCTCAATCCTACTTTGGCCGATTTTAATCTGAAATCAGCTTTTAACAATTTATTTTCCAATTCCGGGGGTCTGACTTTATAAATACTTTCCCCGTAACTTCTGGATAATTCGGCAAAAACATCCGGTGGACAAGCCGAATCGTCAACCTGGCATTTAATTGTCTGAATAGTCAGATATTTTGCCCCCAAATAAATCAGCCCCGCCAATCCCAGAAAAATCAGCCAACGGCTAAATTTAACATTTTTAATCATAAGACTTTTACCACCAAATCCATCAGTTTTTCGGCCGCGTTGGGAATAATCAACCGCCCGGCATTTTCGGCTCCCGATTCTCTGATCTTTACATAATTTTTATTAATCCGCAGAATTTCCTCCAATAATTTTGTGGAAGTTAAACCATTCTGATTCAGAACCATAGCCAAGCCTGTTTCAGCTAATAAACCAGCGTTTGCCAACTGCTCCCCGCCTCCGGAAATCGGCAGCGGAATTAATATCGACGGTATCCCGAAATAAGATAAATAAGTAACCGTGTTTGCTCCGGACCTGCCTACCACAATTTTAGAACCTGAAAAAATTTCAGCGGCTTTCGGCGTCGGAAACCAGGACGCCGAAACATAATTTTCCATTTTCCGGGATTTCGTCATTCCGATCCGCCAGCCGGCAGAGTGGGAATCTAAACTTCCGGTTTGATGATAAACTAAAAAATGTTTGGTTAAAATGGGTAGTATCGGTTCAACCAAGCGGTTAATCGTTTGAGACCCCTGACTACCGCCGGTAATAAATAAAATCTGCGGATGGTTTTTTTTATTTTTGGCCGAAATAATTTCCCGGGGGATGGGATTTCCGGTTAAAACCGATTTTCCGTCGAAAGTTTTATCCCAGGAAACAGCGGAATTATCGGCCAGGCTTCTGGCTATTTTATTGGCCAACCCCCAGACCAAAGTTTGTTCATGCACGATAATTGGAACGCTTGATATTTTGGCGGCCAGAATAATCGGAATCGACGTATAACCTCCAAAAGACACCACTACATCAGGCTTTATCCTCTTAACCAAGCTTAACCCCCGAATCAGCCCCCTTGGAATTTTAAGAAATTCCGTTAAAATTGAAATGGATATAAACCGGTTAAATTTGGCAAACGAAATCGGGATAAATTCTGCCCCTACTCTGATTATCTCTTCCTCTTCCACCTGCTTTTCGGGTTTATTTTTTTTCCGGCCGATATAAACTACTCTGGCGTCCGGAAAACGGGAAAATATTTCCTGTGTTAAAGCTACCGCCGGTGTGATATGCGTTCCGGTTAATAAAAATGTCATTTCTGGGTTAAGTTTATCCTAAGCAATATCCCCAATGTCAACATTTGAACAATTAAACTTGAACCCCCGTATGAAATAAACGGCAAAGGAACTCCTGTCATTGGTACTAAAGCCGTCAGTGATCCTAAATTTACCAAAGTTTGAATAGATAACCACCCGCTTAAACCCACAGCTAACAACCTCCTGTAATCGTCATTCTCCCTCAATGCTACTCTAAAAAATTGCCAATACAACAATACAAAAATTAATATTATGACAGAGGTTCCTGCCAATCCTAATTCTTCCCCTGCCACCGCGAATATTGAATCCGTAGACGCTTCCGGCAAATATTCGAATTTTTGGCGGGACCGGCCCAATCCTAACCCCCACCATCCCCCGGACCCGAAAGCAATTAAAGCTTGATTAATATGGTATGAACTTCCGTAAGGATCTTTGGTGGGATCTAAAAAGGTCTTTATTCTCTCCAGCCTATATGGCGAACTTATTGACAATCCCAATCCGGCCACCGCAGAGATCAGAAATAAAATAAAAATGGTTTTGTATGGCATACCTGAAACAAACATCATTAAAAAACCGCTGGCAGCGATAATTATGGCAGTCCCGAAATCAGGCTGAAGAATTAATAAAAAAATTATAGCTCCCAATAGAATCAGGGAATGTGAAAGCCGCTGTCTATTTTTTAGCCAGACCGCGAAATAAAGGACTGTAGACAACTTAACCAGCTCCGATGGCTGAAAATAAACTGACTTGCCTAAATAGAACCAACGGCGGGCACCTTGGGCCGCTGACCCCAGTCCGGGAATTAAAACCACCGCCAATAATATCGCGCTTAAACCAAATAAATACGGACTGAATTTTTTAATAAATGATGTCGGAATTTTAGACATGACTGTCATCAATCCGATTCCCAGCGTCACCCAAATCAGATGGCGTTTAACAAAATAGAATTTATCGCCGAATAATCTTTGAGCCTCGGCTACCGAAGAGTCATACACCATTATCACTCCCAATCCCAACAGTAAAAAAAGGGTTATCAGGATTTGTAAACTTCTGATTCTTTTCCGGTCAACTTGAATTATTTTTTTTGCCATTAGCCCTTAGTCTTTACCCTTTATCCCTTTCATATCACCGCCAACCACACCCCAAACAACGCCAAAATAATTCCAGCCAACCAAGCCCGCATTACAATCTTAGGCTCTTCCCAATTTAATAATTGCAACCACAAATGGGCCGGAGCCACCGGAAAAAGTTTCTTTTTAAAGAATTTTTTTGATAGCAACTGCCCCAAAGATGAAGCTATCTCAATTACAAAAATACCGCCGATAACCACAATCGCCATCACTTTCCCCAACAGTAACCCCACCACGGCCAAAGTGGCTCCAAAAGATAATGCCCCTACGTCTCCCAACATTATTCTGGCCGGAAAAACGTTGAAATATAAAAAGGCTATCAGGCTGCCTAACCACAAAACCAAGAACATTGATAAAGGGGTATCCAAAATTGCCGAAGATAAATACCACAACGCAAACAGGGCAATCATTAATAATCCGGAGGCTAATCCATCCAGGCCATCGGTAACATTATAGGCGTTAGCAAAAGCAGTTATCACAAAAGCAGCTAGCGGAAGAAACAGCCAGCCGATTCTGAAAACACCAATAAACGGGATATAAAAAATATCGATTTTTAAATTGAAATACAATAAAGATGCGACTATAAACGCCAAAATTATTTGTATTAAAAATTTCCATCTGAATCTTAACCCAAAAAATCCGCTCCTTTCAATGCTAAAAAATTTCATTAAATCGTCATATAGCCCCAACAATCCGAATGAGATAAAAGTGAAGAAAATAATATTTAATTCGTCCACCAACGGATAAACCTGGGTTACCACCACTCCCAAATATTTCATTATCGGAAATAGCAGGGCAAATAATATGGATACTACTAAAATTATCAGTAGTCCTCCGCCTACCGGCGTCCCTGCTTTTCCCTGATGCAACCTATCGAAAATCGGTGTCAATTTATCTAAAGGATCACGGGTTTTTTGGACCCGCCGCTGAAACTTTAAAGAATATAGAGCATTGATAAACGGAACAATCAACAAGCCGGTGACCGCAAAAGATGACAGTAGTAAGGTTAAAAGTAATGACATTATAAAAATTTCATAAGATATGGACCGAAAATCAAAATTCCGATCACTATCGATAGTCCTGAAGAAAACAGCACCATCCCCGCCGCGATATCCTTGGCTTTTTTGGCTTCCTGCTTACGTTCTTTAGTAATCAAATCCACCATCGCTTCGATTGAAGAATTAGCCATTTCCGCAATCAAAACCAAGCCTATTGTCAATATCAACATCATCCATTCTAAAAAATTTAGTCTGAAAAAAAATCCGGCGGCCACCGCAAACAAACCAATCACAATTTGAAGTCGAAAATTATTGTGATTGGAAACCATTTCAAGCAATCCTTCTGACGCAAACCCTAATGATTTTAAAAAGTTCATGAAATCCGTTTAATATCAGCTCCCAACCCGGTTAATCTTTGCTCTAAATTTTCATATCCTCTGTCAATAATCTCGGCCATATCAATTACAGATTCCCCGTTTGCTGCCAAGGAAGCAATCACTAAAGCAACTCCGGCCCGGATATCCGGGCTTGAACTATGCCTTGCGTAAAACGGAGTCGGACCGTTAATAATAATTCTATGCGGGTCGGCCACAATTATATTTGCCCCCATCTTAATCAGTCTGTCCACAAAAAACATCCTGCCTTCATACATCCAGTCATGCGCCAGCGTCATCCCCCTGCATTGCGTTGCCAGGACTATCATCGGGCTCATCAAATCTGTCGGAAATCCAGGCCAAATATTTGTCTTGACCGCCGGATAAGCTGTTAAATTTCCCCTGGAAAAAATTGCTGATGAACCGGATTCCTTTATAATTAATCCCATTGGCTCAAAGACCGCTTTCATCGGCAATAAATCTTCTTTCATAACACCTTGAACGCTGATTTCACCTCCGGTAACTGCTGCCACGATGGCCCAGGTCCCGACTTCAATATGATCAGTTCTTATTCTATGTCTACATCCACTTAAACTGTTGACTCCCTGAATATTAATTCTGCTGGTTCCGACACCTTCAATCCTAGCCCCCATCTTATTCAACAATATCCCTAAACATTGAACATGAGGTTCAGCGGCAGCATTGGTAATTTGGGTTTCTCCTTCAGCCAAAACCGCTGCCATCATAATATTTTCCGTTGCCGTCACCGAAGCTTCAGCCAAATGGATTGCCGCTCCGCGCAATTTTTTAACTGAAAGCT
>Ga0209211_10002378_pt1 | contig 32580 bp, 36 predicted proteins | sample RifGroA2_FD_183992 | JGI IMG/M metagenome (GOLD analysis project Ga0209211, IMG submission 183992) | Groundwater microbial communities from Rifle, Colorado, USA - Groundwater A2 (SPAdes) (version 2) | ecosystem: Environmental > Aquatic > Deep subsurface > Groundwater | place: Rifle, Colorado... | reverse complement strand
TTGTGTGATGAAGAACTCCCGGAATGTGCGGTTAGAGGTTTACAAACTAATACACAATGTCAACCTAAATAGGTTGACGCTTAAAATGGTTTGACTATAATAGAGTCCATGGTGAACAAAGAAGTCATCATAATCAAGTAAGTCAAGTCAACCATTTATCAAGGTATTAATCATGAAACTCGCAAGCCGTTTTTCCCGTAACTCCACCGTTTCCATTGCTAACCGCGCATTGACGAATGACGAAATTCGCGCCGTGGCTCCCTCGATCTTTGCCGATGCAGCCCACGAAAGCCGTTCGGCCCGCTATACCTATATTCCCACGATTGACGTTCTTGATGGGCTGCGCCGCGAAGGCTTTGCGCCTTTCATGGCTTGCCAGACGCGCGTGCGCAACGAGGGCAAGCGTGAACACACAAAGCACATGCTGCGTTTGCGCCATGCAAACCAAATCACCGGCAAGGAAGCCAACGAAATCATCCTGCTCAACTCTCATGACGGCACCAGCAGCTATCAAATGTTGGCCGGCATGTTCCGCTTCGTTTGCCACAATGGGATGGTCTGCGGTGAGGTTTCGAGTGATATTCGCGTCCGCCATAACGGTGATGTGGTTGGCGAGGTGATCGAAGGCGCTTTTAAGGTGCTGGATAGCTTTGAAGCCATTACCCATCAGCGGGAAGCCATGCAGGGAATCACCTTGAACCAGGGCGAGCAGGCGGCATTTGCCCATGCTGCACTCTCATTGAAGTATGACGAAGGGGAGGGCGCCGCGCCCGTCACTGAGGCCGACATTCTCATGCCGCGCCGTTTTGAAGATCGCCGGGATGACATGTGGACGACTTTCAACCGCGTTCAGGAAAATCTCTTGAAAGGCGGATTGCGTGGCCGAACCAAAGTAGGGCGCCCAACAACAACGCGCCAAGTCAACGGGATTGACCAGAGCGTTAAATTGAATCGTGCATTGTGGATTCTGGCTGAAGAAATGCGCAAGATTAAATCTTAACAAAATGCAATAGGGGCGCTGCCCCTATATCATTAAATGCGCCCTGGTGACACAATGAGGATATGTCATAGGGGCCATCATGTTAAAAGCACTCACAACCGTTTTGCGGGTAATTTTGTTTTATTTGCTGCTTTGGCTGCGGGTGCCTGTGGTTCTTGTGTTGCAGGCTTTTATCTCGCTCGCGTCAATTGCATTCGTTATTATGCTGGTGGTGCGCGGATGGGAGAATGCCTTTTCCCAATTCTGGCCAATGCTCCTAATTTCGTTTGGCGCATTTTTGGTGCGATGGCTTTACGATGGTGTTTTGATGGTCCTATCCCCTGAAGATTTGTTACTTGATATTTGAAGTTTGATGTGTTGACTTAACCCGCTATTCAGCGGGTTTTTTTTATTACAACTATCTTTATTATCGTTGCATGAGATTTACAAAATAAAACATTATGTCAATCAAAATAGGTTGACGTTAATATTGTGGCTTATATAATTCAATTATTGAACATGTTTTGAAGTTAATATTTAATTCAATCTGAAAGGCACACCATGAATAGCGAAAACCGTGTGAGCGATATTATTGAAGCCCGCCAAACTGTTTATGGTGGCCGTGCAGACATTCGGCGTGACCGCCTGCTGAGGCAATCCGCTTCCGTCAAAGCAGAGGCGGGGCGTGTGTTGGCCTCGGCAAAGTCCCGAGCCGATAGCATTCCGCTGGGACAACCGATTTTGGTGGGGCACCACTCGGAAGGACGGGACCGCAATTTCAGAGCAAAGATTCACTCTGACATGGGCAAGGCCTATGCCTTGGAGGACAAGGCCGGGAAGCTGCTGGATCAAGCGCGCGCGGTGGGCCGCGCCATAACGTCAGATGACCCGGAGGCGCTGACGAAGCTGCGGGCGAAGCTCAAGATTGCAAAGGACTCGCACGCGGTCATGGTTGCGGCCAATAAGGCCATTCGAGCGCACAGAGGGGATCAGGCAGCGGCTGTTGCAGCCATCGTCAAAACGACAGGCATGCTGGAAGAGAACGCCCGCGTATTGCTCCGGCCTGACTTTGGTGATGGGATGGGTTTTGCCTCTTACGCGCTCGCCAACAGCAAGGCTGAGATTTTCCGCATCGAACGCCGTATTAAAGAAATAGAGCATGCCATGCAGGGGGTAGACGTTGAGCGTGTATTGGCCTCTGGCGTGACATACCGTGAGGATGTGGCGCTCAATCGGGTCATGCTGATTTTTGGCTACAAGCCCGACAGCGCTGCGCGAGACATACTCAAGGGCAGAGGGTTCCGCTGGGCGCCTTCAAACGAGGCCTGGCAGCGCCAGTTGAATAACGCTGGCCGGTATGCTGCGCAGTGTGTTGTCGAGTCGCTGGGACTTGATGCCGTTGTTACTTCAAAGGATGCCCAATGAGCAGCCATCACGACTGGGCTGAGAAGATCCACACGGAACACGAGACGACAAAGTCATTCGCTCCTGAAAATGGCGATTCGCTGCGTTTTACCGTTGGGGATTGTGTCCTATACACGAATGAGGCCAAGATTGAATTTCGAAGAAGAATTACCGGCCTCTATCGGCCTTCGGGTCCTTGCAGCCAATATGCGCAAGGTGCGCGATACTTTATCGATTCATCCTCGCCCTGGATGCCGGTGAAGGAATCTGAACTCCGCATGGATTGCGAAACCTGAAAAATCAAAAAAAAACACACCCGTGAACGGGTGTGTTTTTGCTTAGTCACTGCGCAACAGAATGCTAGTTTCTGCTACCCCGAGGGGCGCGCCAGTGACCTCGAACAGGGAATGTATTGCCGTTCCTTGTTCGTGTGTGTGGGCATACTGGAACCGTTTTTTCAATATTTGAATTAATCATTCTTTTTTCCTTATATTTGTTGTTGATATGCGTTATCCGACGTGATTCTTTGTGGATGCACGTATTGATAAACCGTTTGATTGAAATTTGGGTGAAACCCAAGTCCGCACATTGCCGAGCGAGGACGAGCAAAAGCAACGCGCATCAGATGATGCGGTTGAATTTATAAGAGGATGTGTTGGCCCGGACTACATGTCAGCGCAAGGGCTGAGCGGGCAAGAGATGCAGACTATGACCGCCATTCAATCAATGTGGTCATATATGCTTATTATACCAGAATAATGCCGATTTTACAAGTTAAATCGGCTGAGTTGCTTCGTATAATTTTCTAAACTGGCTCTCGAATGAATTATTCTGAGAAACTAAAAAAGAAGGCTGTGAACGCCCGGTTTGTTACCGAGCAGGCCATGGTGCCCCGAAGCCCGCGCGCCTTGCGTGCGGGTTGTCCGGTAGGGGCCGGTGCGGAGCACTGCCGTGCGCCTTGCGCACGGCACCCCGAAGCCCGGACAAGGGTATGGCCTGCCGTGCTGAGGTTGCAAGGGTTAGAGCTTGCCTGCGATGAACAGCAAGAGGACCACAGCGGAGGCCCCCGCAATGCCCCCAACAGCTGATTCCGCAAACCGCTGCCAATAGGGCATAGGCTGGAAATGCTTCGCCGCCGCACGCAGCTTTTGCGTGAGCCTGTCGGCCTCGTCCATGGCGCTGGTGCGCCAAGCCTGCCGAGCGGCTTCCTGCATTGCGGCCGCAGCCTCAGCGCGTGTTTGTGTCACAACCTCATGTGCGTGGCGCTCGACCGATTCGCGCACGTGGGCCGTCGCGGCTTCACTGAATTGCGTCACGGCGCCTTTGAACTGGTCGGCAGCTTCTAAGAGCGCGGCTGCGCTGGCTTCGTGGCTGGTTTCTTGGCCCTGGATTGTCCTGGCCACGTTCTCAAGGCGCAGCACCAGATCATCGACTTCGCCCAGGAGCTGGGCGGCTACCGCTTCACGAACTGTGCTGGCCCGGCCGGTCATTTTGTGATCGCCTTGAATACTTGATCCATATTCTCATTTGCAGTCACGGAAAGACGCTTGAGCGCAACCATTTGGACGCAACGCTCCTTTTCGGATTCGTCGGTTGTTTCGCGCAGCTTTTGACGGTAATCGGTCGGGTCGTTTAGAAGATCGCCCAATGCCATGCCCAACGATTTCAGGCGTTCAAAAACTTCGTTGGTGCGAATGGTAGCTGCGTCAGATACTACACATGCTTTTTCGCCCGCTGCAAGCCCGTAGATGCTCGGGAATTCTTCTGATGGGCTTTCATCCACATCGAGTTTATTGAAAACAATGCGAATCTTTTTGGCTGGAATACCAAGCGTGCGAAGTGCCCGCACCGTGTTCACTGTATCAGCCTGAACCTTTTTTTCCTTCAGGACTGGCACGATAAACAAATCGATTTCTTCATGTGATCCGTCAAACTGTTGCATCATTTTCATGAAATCTTCGACGTTAGATGCTCCAACGTCAATGATTGCTTCGTCCAGCATCATGATCGCGTCGATCAGCGAGCCAAACTTTTTGCCGCGTAGTTTTTCAACCTCTACACCGGAGGCATCTGCCCCCGCGTTGATGGACTCAACTGAGTAAACACGAGCATTCGGCATTCGCGGTTTTAACAAGTGCGCGGCAATCGTTGTCTTGCCAACATTGCCGCTGAAATTCATTACAGCAATTTTCATTGCGAACCTTTCTTCTGTTGATCTTTATGGATTTTAGCCAAACTTTCGAGGTCTGGTGTGCTTTTAATAATAGCGTCAAGAATACCAGGATCTGAACGAGGTTGTTCAGTTGGGGTTTCTTTGGCGCTAACCGGTACAGAGACCGTAGACTGTACCGCTTGGTTAGATGGTATTTGATTCTGCTTTGAGCTAGTGACCTTGCGGCGTTTATTCCGTTCGCGGTATAAATATTCGTTGAATGCCGCAGGTGTAAAAATGATCCCGTGTTCATTCAAAATAGCAAGCACGCGTGAACGAGGCGCGCCGCTTAGAAGGGCTTTTTCGATGGAATCGAAGTGAGCACGGAATAGGGCGGCTTTTGACTTGATTGAGTAGTCTTCTGCTAAGGCAGCAAGTGCGGCACTGGGATCGGTGGGCGCGGGCTTATTCATGGGCCATCATGGCATTCAAGGAAGATTTGTTGATTAGACGTTGATCTAGCGATGCAATGTGTAATTTTGTGTTGTTATCGTGTTTTCGCCTCCGCGAAAAGTGTTTGATGTTTGTTGATTTGTCGGTGACTGCGCACCGATGTTTGTTGAGATTTAGCGGCTCGGGTGGGGAAGGGTGTAGAGGGTGAATTTAGTGAATGCAGGATACGCGCTAGCGCCGGTCGGGTTTTGTGCCACAATGACCGAATCGCTGTTTTCGGTCGTTGTGAACCCGATGCCTCCCCACCCTCCTACCATTACTGCAGAGCCACAACCCAAAGGGGAGGGCTCGTTTGATGCCCTATATCCTGTTTTGAAGTCCCGTGTCTCGCCTTTGGAGGCGGAACAGTTTCGAGCTATTGCCAAAAAACACGGGGAGAAGCCTGGCACCCACTTAAGAAAGCTCATTCAGGCTTATCTCATGTGTGAGAGTCCGGCGGCTCTGCCAGCGGCTCTGCCAGATGCGGAGCAGATAAAGCCTTACTGGGCGACTCCTGTCAAGCTGGCCCAATCTACGAGAGCTGCTGCGGCCGTTGTTCCTGCCCAGGTAGGTTCGAAAAGATTGGAGTTTCGGATACCTGAATTCCTCAAAGCTGAGGTGATGAAACGAGCTGAGATTGAAGGGATGAATTCCGCGCAATGGATATCATCATTGGTTCAGTCATCGCTCATGACAATACCCGTTATGACCGATAAAGAAGTCGAGGTAGTAGGCTGGGCGAATCGCGAGTTGGCTGCTGTGGGCCGCAACCTCAACCAGATTGCGCGCAGTATGAATAGGGCTGAGCTTGTCGGAGAGAATTTCAAGAAGGACGAGATATTGACTCTTGAGGGAATCCGAGAAGTTGATTCAAAGATCAAAAAATTAAGGGCAATGCTCTTGCGATTGGTGGCTGCTCGACATAGAGCATGGGGTGTAGAAAATGACCCAGCTAGTTGAGCCCTTAGTTCAGGAGACCGGCGATCCTGGCAAGGTCAAGTCCAAGAAAAATAGCGCCAAGGATTTGAAGGCTGGCGCTGTTCGAAAGCACAAGAAGAGGGCGGCTGGAATTGCTGCTGGATCTGCCGAGGTGATGGTTAAGATTTCCAGTTACGGAAAAGGGGGAGGGCATGTCAAAGCCCACCTGATGTATATAAGTCGGCATTCCAATGCAGATGCAGAGAAGATTGCCCTTGAGAATGACAAAGGGCAATTATTCGATACGGTGGATGACGTAAAGGAATTATACGAGCATTGGTCAGCTGAGATTGATGCAAATAAGCGAGCTGGAAAGGATAATCAAAGGGATACCATGCACATGGTTCTCTCCATGCCCGGCAAGGCTGATCCGCTCGCTATACGTCGTGCTGTGAGAGATTTTGCGGCGGATAATTTTGGTGCAAATCATGAGTATGTATTTGCCCTTCATACCGACACCGATAATGACCACTGTCACTTGGTCGTTAAATGCCGCGGATTTGATGGCAAGCAACTGCGAACCACTCCGGAAAAACTCCAGCAATGGCGTGAATCGTTTGCAGAGCGTCTGCGCGAGAGGGGAATTGACGCGGAGGCCACCCCACGGCAAGTCCGAGGCGTTGTGCGCCGAGCTGATAAGCAAGTGTTCAGGCATATGGACCCTCAGCGGTCGCACGTGCTGCAGGCACGTGCTCAAGAGGCTAGGGAAGCGCTCCAGGCCGAAGCAGAGGGGCGACAGATCGAGGCAAGCCCTTGGGACAGTGATGTGAAGACCTGGCAGGGCAAAACGAAGGCTGAATGGTTGCGGCTTGTGAATGATCTGCGCACGCAGCCCACCGCCTTAAAAACGAAGGATGGAAAGGAACTTAGCAATGACCCAATCGACTACAGCAGGATCAACCGAGACGCCGCCAGAGCTGGACAACTCAAGGCCGCCGCAGTCGCCGGATACCCACGCGCTTTCAACCGTGGGCGATCTGGTTCACGCTCTGCCAATACACGTGAGTCCGGTAATTCAAAGCTTGGCACCAGAGGCGCGCCCATCGCCGTCCCCGGCCTGCGAGACGTGCCCCGTGGCCATGTGGTACGCGACCAAGGAGGAGCTGCGGTGTTTTTGCGCGCGAACTCACGGCGTCGTTTGGACACTGGAGGACCCGCCGATCATGAAGTGCGACGGGCGGGAGCTGGCGTTGCTTCAGCTGCAGGCCGACAACGCTTGAGCAAGGCGGAAAGCAATCGCATCCTGGCAGAGCAAATTGAGGCGTTTGTAGCCAGCATGCCTGAGCCGGTGACTGCCAGAGAAGTTGCGAAACGAAAGCTGCGCGCGGATCATCAAGCGGGGCAGCATGTTCAACCCATCACTCCCGGTCGTCAGGTGGAAGGTGATATTCACAAGGGTAAAGACAATGGCCGTAGTCGGTAGGGGGGTGCGGGCATTTTGGCTGGCGGTACTGCTTGCATTTACCGGGTTAGCTCACGCCGATTTTTCCGGGCAGGTTGTGGCAATTCTCGATGGTGACACCATCGACGTTCTTGTAGACCAGAGGCCAGTGCGCGTGCGCTTAGCGCAGATCGATGCGCCGGAGAAGCGGCAGGCCTTTGGCACGCGATCCAGGGAGGCGCTTGCTGCGCTTGTGTTTCGGAAAACGGTGCTTGTGGGCGAGGAGGGGAGGGATCGCTATGGCCGCGTTATCGGCACGATCCACTTAGGTAATTTGAACGTGAACGAGAAGATGGTGCGTGAGGGCATGGCGTGGGTCTATCGCAAGTACTCAAAGGACAAGATGCTGTACGAGCTGGAGGATCAAGCCAAAGTGCACAGGCTTGGCCTATGGGTTGATCCCTCGCCTGAGGCACCTTGGGCCTACAGGCGACGCCCACAAAAATGAGGCTAAAACCTCAATCCGTAAGATGCCCGGTCATGACAAAGCAAATACCAGCGACACTGATCGCCGTCGTCTCCGACCTCGTGTCGGCCGAAGAAACACACGCCAGTTTAGATAGCCTGTTTATGTATGCAGAAGCCTCAGGCGATCCACCTGAAGGCAGCAAGCATGTGAAGGCGCAGGCGTGGTTGCGAAACACCAATAAAGTCCACACGGAACCTTTGTCCGTACTTGCCAAGATCATTGCTCCGTACCTTGAAGACCCAGTAATGGCGGCTGACTATGAGCCGCCTCAATGGACCACGGAAGATGAGCGCACCACTAAGAAGCGCTCCAACGTCAGACGCATCGAAGAGTTGCTTGCGCGCAATGGACTTTCATACCGCATGGGCGGCTTCATTACCCAGGGAGGGATGGCGCCTAGCAAGACGCTAATCGAGCTAATTCGTGGCAGAGACTTTCCGTCCATTCATCGAGAGTTTGACCGGGCGCTTGAATCCGTTCAAGCAAAGCCGCGTGAAGCCGTGTCAGCCGCCGCGAACATCCTTGAAGCCATATTCAAGACTTACATCGAGGACAACGGGCTGACGATGCCCGATAAGCAGGACCTGCAGCCAGTTTTTAAGGTGGTTCGTGCACACTTGGGGCTGGACCCAAGCAGTATCGAAGACAACGATCTACAACGAATCATCACGGGCCTTTTCTCCGTGGTCGATGGAATTGGTGCGCTGCGTACTCATGCGAGCAGCGCACACAGTGAAGGACGAAAGAGTTACAGACTAGAGCCGCGCCATGCTCGGCTTGCCGTCAATGGAGCACACACTGTGGCGACATTCGTCATGGAGACATGGGACAAAAAGGCTGGTTCTTAAACGGTGAAGGGGCCCGTTTAGTGCCGTGAAAAATTATGCAGCCCGAGCACTAAATACGAGCCATCCGCTGCGCATTTCGCCCCCGCGAAACCCGCTGAATCAAGCGGCTAGACGGTGCTCGTAGAAAGCCGGTTCTTTGTCATCCAGCAGAGCATCCAACTCATCCAATGATCGACCTGCAGGTGTTAGCCAGCGGGCCACGTTTTCGGGGCGCAGCTGCACGATGCAGCGGTCATGCCCAGCTGCGGCAACCTCTGGTGGTGGATCGTCTGTCACTGCCGCGAAGGACCACAGATCCGGCTCATCGGGATTCGGGGACGTCCAATGCGAGTAGAGGCAGGCCACATACATGTCTTGCGCAGGCCTCGGCTCAAATCTCAACACGGTGTTTTCCGGGCTCTCGCCTGGCAGTAGCTCTCGTCCTTCCGCCGCATGCCTGGCTACATTCTCAAAGAAGGTCGTGACGATCATCAGACCGTGTGTTTGCCCGAATTGGCCGCGCCAGAAGCCGCGCAGGTTGTCCCTTCGCGCGTTGTAGGTGCCAGGATATTTGGTGTCATAGAACGCTGGTTTGCCGGCCGGCCGACATTGATAGCGCATCGGTCGAATGACCGGCTCTCCATCCTCCATTACGAGCACTGGCGCCCACCAGCCGGGAAAAATCCTCGCGTCGGACTCATTAAGCTCAGGGCGCTTCATTCGGCTGAGGCGTTGAAGCGCTTGCTCGATCTTGGCCGTGGAGATCCGTTGGTCTTCTTGGGCCTTCTTGGTGACTTTGGTTTGCAAGGTGCGCTCTGCATCGGCCAGCCGCTTGCGCTGCTTGAACAGGTCTTGCTCAAGTGACACCACCTGGGCTGCATCAAATTCAGCAATCAACTCACGGACGGCCTGCTCATCCTGGCCTTTTGCATGCGTGAATTGAGCGTCCATCACCCGAGGCGTGCGCGGCACTGGCTTTACGGCTTTCTTGCGCCAGTACAGCTCAAAAAACTCCTTGATCGCCATTCGGGAGCTTGGAAAGAGGCGCTGAAAAGCCGCATGGTCTGCGCGCACGGCAGCGGAATAGCACATGGCAGTCCTTCCCTTGAAAACTTGATGACAGTCTAGGGGGTGTGTTGGCCCTTACCTGGGCGCGGGATTACACTGTATGTATGAACAGTATAGGTCTACGTGCACAGGAGCCGGTGCCGCTGGCAGGGGCGACCCTCATATTGCCGCTGGCGGAAACAAGCGTGCATGCGGGGTTTCCGTCGCCTGCAGAGGACTATCTGGTCAAGAGGATCGACCTGAATGCCATCCTCATCACCCACCCGCAGGCAACTTTCGTTTTTCGCGTTGCTGGCGACTCCATGCGAGAGCACGGCATCTTCGACGGGGACATGCTGCTGATCGACCGCGCTATCAAGCCCTGCCATGGGCACATCGTGGTCGCGGTGGTGGACGGTGAGTACGCCGTGAAGCAACTCTACCTACGCAGCGGCAGACTCAAGCTCAAAGCAGGCAATCCCACTTATCCCGATATCGTTCCTGCCGAAGGGCAGACGGTTGAGGTGTGGGGGGTGGCAACCTGTTCCATCAAGCAATTCCAGAGATGAATCATGTTGGCTTTGCTCGACGGAAACAACTTCTACGTGAGTTGCGAAAGGGTGTTCAGGCCGAGTTTGCAGGGCAGGCCCGTTGTCGTGCTGAGCAACAACGATGGCTGTGCCATAAGCCGCAGCGACGAGGCGAGGGCGCTAGCGATCAAGATGGGGCAACCCTTCCATGAGTTTCGGCAGTTGGAGGATCGGGCGGGACTTGTCAGCCTGAGTGCGAATTTCACCTTGTATGGCGATATGAGCGACCGGATGATGACGTTGGCCGCAGGCCTCGGACCGGGCCAGGAGATTTACAGCATCGATGAGTGTTTTATTGACGTGCAAGGTGTGCGCGATCAGGTGGCTCGCGCCAGAGCGATACGGGCGCGTATTCACCGTTGGATAGGGATTCCAACGTGCATCGGGATTGCTCCCACGAAGACCCTGGCCAAGCTGGCAAATCACATCGCAAAGAGCGCAGAACGAAAGCCCGGTAGCTATCCCGCCCAGCATGCGCAGGTGTGCCATTTGGGGTTGCTTTCGGCGCCGGAGGTGGACAGGCTGCTCGATGCAACGCCTGTTGGCGACGTTTGGGGGGTCGGTCCGAACATCGGTGCTCAGCTGCGTGATGTCGGCGTGGACACAGCGCTTGCGCTTGCGAAGCTCGATCCGTCATCGGTACGCCGCCGCTGGTCTGTTGTGCTTGAACGGACTGTGCGAGAGCTGCAAGGCATGCCCTGCATCGAGCTGGAGGATGCGCCATCCCCAAAACAAGAAATTGCAGTCACGCGGTCGTTTGGCCGTCCAGTGCAAGAGCTGCAGCAGCTGATGGAGGCTGTGAGTGAGTTCTCGGCCCGCGCGGCCGAAAAGCTGAGGCGACAAGGTAGTCTGACCGGCTGCGTTCGGGTGTTCGCGCACACATCGCCTTTCCGGCCGGGGCCGCGCTGGGCGAAATCGCTGGTTGTGCCGCTGCGCCGCCCGACTGCCGATACGGGCCGCATCACGGAGGCTGCGATGTTGGGTTTGGAATTGATCTTCGAGCCTGGCTACGACCTGGCGAAAGCGGGGGTCATGCTGCTGGATTTGTGTGATGGCAGCATTCTTCAAGGCGAGCTGGAGCTGGAAGACGAGCCGGGCCGTGATCGCGGCCAGCTCATGGTCGCCATTGACCGGATCAATGCACGCTGGGGGAAATCCACTGTTCGGCAGGGCAGCACGGGGACGGTTGCGGCAAAGCGCGCGTGGATGATGCGGCAAGAGCGAAGGACGCCGCACTACACGACAAGTCTTTCTGATGTGCCGGTTGCACGTGCTTAGGTTTTCCGGTCCCAATTTGAGCGCACTTCATGTGTTACTTTGTGTGGCTATGGCAAAAAAACCTAAAGACAGTAGCCCGCGCTTTGGAATTGGCGAATGGTTTGGCTTCAACGTGACGCAGCTTTCCGGTGACGAACGCCGCCAGCTCGCCGGGGAAGTGTTGAAGCCAAAAAAAGAGCGATTACCGCAACCGTGCCCTTTCCAGGCTCGTAAGGTCGATGCTATTTGTTCCAAAGAAGGCGGTGTTTGTTCATTACGCCTGTATTCCTACGACGCCCACCCAGACACTGGTCGGGCGGTGGGTGTTCCAGTAGCGGGAAAACAAGGCGAGCTTCGCGCCACCTGTCCGTATCGATTCCATGATGATCTTGATGTGTTTAAGTGGGTAGGAGAAACCATCCTTGGCGATCCGAACCCCTTGCTTGTTGGTGAAGTAGGTTTCCTTGAAGCGGGAGCTTCAACCGACAGTGAAGGTGGTGATGACGTAGGCCGAATCGACATGGTTCTTGTGAGTTCGAAAACGCCTAATGATGCGCCCATGAATTGGGCTGCACTCGAAATTCAAGCGGTGTATTTCAGCGGCAATGCCATGAAGGGCGAGTTTGAAGCGTTCAATGATCCGGGTGTGGATTGGGTGATTTTTCCAGCTGGTCGTCGTCGGCCGGACTATCGTAGTAGTGGGCCAAAGCGACTGATGCCCCAGCTACAAATCAAGGTCCCGACGCTTCGCCGTTGGGGCAAGAAGATGGCAGTGGTCGTTGATCGGGCCTTCTTCGATTCCATCGGGGAGATGGACAACGTGGCCGACATATCCAATGCTGACATTGCATGGTTCGTCGTCCGCTTTGAAGAGGTCGAAGGCCAGAAGCGCACGCGCATCGTGCGGGATGAAGTCCGCTACACCACGCTTGAGCGCTCGGTGGAAGGGCTAACGGGTGGCAAGCCGGTTCCTTTGCCGGTGTTTGAGACGCGCATCACTGACAAGATCGTGCATCCGGTGCCCATCACTGAGCCGGTCGAAGACGGTCTGCCGATTGAGAACGGAAACGGCTCCGACGCCGCAAACTGACCACAAGTTGTTGTTTTGCAGAACCGTGAACATTCACGGTCCTTGACGCGCCTATGAGCCCTTGTTAGGCTCCGTGAATGTTCACGGAAAAAATAACAATGACGACCGACGCCACCGCGCTACAACGGCAGAACCGCCGCATAGAACGCCTGAAAGAGCAAGGCGTCACCCGCGCCACGGTACTGGTTCATAGCGAATGCAAACCAGCCCTTGAAGGGCTGAGGCATCACCTCGTTGACCCCGACAAAGCGCAGGCGCTGACCTCACTCGTCCAACAGCTTCACGACAAGAAAGCCCCGACGAACGTTGCGCAGGTTCGCCAGCTCAGCCCGTTCCGCTATCCGGGCGGAAAGACTTGGCTTGTCCCAGAGGTGCGCAAGTGGCTTACGGTCTCCAAGATCACGCCCTCGGTGTTTGTGGAACCCTTCGCGGGTGGAGCAATGGCGGGCCTGTCGGCCGCCGCTGAAGGCTTGGCCGAACACGTTTTTTTGGGGGAGCTGGACGACGATGTGGCTGCTGTCTGGCAAACCATCTTCCACGGCAAGCCCGCTGACGTTAAATGGCTTTGTAAGCAGATCATCGACTTCGATGTGAACCTTGAGAACGTCCGGGCGATCCTTGACGTTAACCCAAAGACCGTTCGCGGACGGGCCTTCCGTACCATCGTCAAGAACCGGATGCAGCGCGGCGGCATTATGGCCGCTGGCGCCGGCCTCGTTAAGGCCGGAGAGGCCGGACGCGGACTCAAATCCCGCTGGTATCCCGAAACTTTGGTCCGGCGCATTGAAGCCTTGCAGGCCATGCGCGAGCGGATCACCTTCGAGCAGGCCGATGCTTTCGAGGTGGTGCAGCGCTACGCCGATGATGCCAATGCGTTCTTCTTCGTTGATCCGCCCTACACCGCAGGCGGAAAGAAAGCCGGTTCACGGCTCTACACCCACAACGAAATCGACCATGAAGGGCTGTTCGCGCTTATGGCTTCGGTTCGTGGTTCGGTGATGCTTACATATGACGATGCGCCAGAAGTACGTGCAATGGCGGATCGGCATGGGTTCCGGGTTGAACCGGTGCCCATGAAAAACACCCACCACGAAGTCATCCGTGAACTTCTTATCTTGAAGCCCTGATAGAAGAAAAAAGGAAAGCGCAGCGCGCCGGACCCGACGGAGACTTAGAGTACAGACTACAGGTCCTTTATACGATCTATCTTATGTCAAATGACTTCGGTATAACGATATCAGTATAAAGAAAACTGGACGATTGTCTAGCGCTCCCGGTCTTGGCTGCGGCTTGATTGAGTGGCTGGCCCTACGTGAGCAGCTGCGTTTTGATCTTGCCCCTGGCCGCGCTCAATGGATCGCGCCATGTTCTCGCGCAACCTCTCCATGACGGTCGCTTGCTCTGCCGCAGATAGGTGTTGGACTTCGACTTGGGCTTTCAGCGCATCGAGCTGGGCATAGCTGGCTTGCAATTCCGGGTGCTGCTTGACGGCATCTTGTCGTGATAGCTCTCTGAACGCTGCGCTTCGGGCCTCGCGTTCAAGGCGTTGAACAACTTCCTCAGGGGGAATTTTTCCCTTGTCATAGGCGTAGGTGATCCGCGCATAGGTGCCGGTATCAAAGTCGCGCTTTGGGCCTAATGCCTTGTCGTGAATGATGAATCCAGCCTCGCCGGCTTCCTGCAGCGTGTGGAGTGAGGTTTGGTCCACGATCCTGCCGCTGTAGCCGCGCCCATGCTGGGCTGCAGCCTCTGAAATCGTGATGCTTGGTGCCGAGCCCTTGGCCACGGCTTCAAGCTTGTCTAAAGAGGCCTGGCGCGCCCGATACGGCGCCGCAAACTGCGACTCCACCCACTGGGGCGCATTGGGCTCAATCACCACGTCCGGGCCATTCTTGGTGACGACACGAATGGGGGTTGTGCCTGAGTTGTCAAAAATCAGGGCCTTATCGGAGTGCTCTACGGCCGCAGGAAGCAGCTGCATCGCGCTGTGGTAGCGCTTGCGCACTGTGTCGGGTTCGACAGCATGCCCGCCCATGGCTACGCGGTTGCTGACACGGGCCACGTTCTTCTCGGCATCGTCCGTTGTGACGAATACCAGCGCAACCTGAAAGCCGCGTTCTCGCGCCTGCGTGAGCAGCGCAACCTTTTCCGGCGTGGACATGACCGACTCGAAGGCAAACGAGTGGCCGGACTGCAGGGCTATGAGACGCCGAGACTCCGCCAATTCTGCGGCTTTGATGTTGCGTGTTTGGTAGTCTGGAATCTGAGATTCCATGCTTTTGGCGATGTCATCAGCGTTGATGTACTCGCCGGAAAAACCCAACGCAGGGTTCTTCAAAACCTGAGCATTGATGGAGGATTTGCCAGAGCCGTTTGGCCCAGCAAAAACGAACATCACTGGCGCAGAATTTTCCTTCTGCCCATCATCGGACCGGCTCATCAAGCCCGCTTTTTTTTTGGCTCGGTGTCGGTGGATTTTGCCGGTGCTGCAGCACTGGGCGTGAGAGGTGCGCCAAGCGGTGTTGGCACTGCCGGGCTACTGGCATAGCCCTCAACAGGTAGGCCTGCCGCGCGGGTGCGTGCAACTGCCTCAGCAATGCCCTTGCGAGCATCGTCCACCAGCCCATTGCCGAAAAAATAGCTGTCGAACTGTGTTGCTGTAGCCATGGCACGACCCTTTCAGGAGGGATTTTACGCCTGGGAGTTGATTTCAAAGAGGGAACGGTCCTTGCCTGCAATCCAAGCAGGGGGTTTGCCGCGTCCCGACCATGTGACGCCCGTCGCAGGATCGCGGTACTTCGGTGCGACTTTTGCGCGCTCGCGACGCACAGCAGTTCGAGCACCACTGGGCATGATCTCTTGCGCCGTGATGCCGTACTGATCCATGAGGTCACGGATCTGCTGGATAGCCGAATCCAGTTCTTCTTTGCGCGCTTGCTCGATCTTCTGATCCAGCTCGGTGCGCTGCTTCAACAGCTCGCTATAGGTTGAATTCATTGTGGGAAGGATTCATGGGTTGCGCCTGTGCGTGCAAATGTCCAAGTGGCGGGAGCAAGGACAAACCGCATAGTATGTACGCTTTCTATCGCAACGAAATCCCTCTCAAGGTTTGGCAGACTGTAGTAATCACCTATTTTTTCGGCCTTGATGGGTTCGCCCGTTGGCGTGGTGAACCGGTAATCGACCCCTGCCCTGCCCTCAAACAAAGTGCGCTGGGCATACACCCATGCCTTGGCAGTCCCAACATGCCCTGATGCAATGTAGTGCGGGCTGGTGGCTACGCCATTTGTGAATTCCTGGGTTGCACAGCCGCCGAGAGTCAGGGCGGATAAAACGATTAGAAGTGCGGTTTTCATTGCATTTGCCTTTGCTCAGCGTCCGAATTCTTTTTCACGATGGCGGTGGGCTGCCGCTTCTTTTTCGAGGTCGCGATCCTGGCTCCGTTCATTGACCTGGACCTGTGGAACGTGGCCTCGCTCGATGGAGTTGTGTGCGTTCTTATTGATGCGAGCCATCACAACTTTTGCCTCTTCACCCGACAGCTGTTCTTTTTCCACATGGCGCCGCGCCGCTTCCACCCCTGCATAGGCTCCAGCCAGGTCGGGGTATTTCTGCATCGCCGTTTCCGGCCGCTCGTTCTTGAAGGCCTCGGCCTTGTCCTGCTCGCGTGTCCTTTGTCCTTCAACGCTGTTAGAGGTTTCGCGGCCGCGAAATTCGGACTTGCTCTGAATGGCGGCAAGCCTTGCTTTGTCAGCATCGGTGGGTGAGTAGCCGCGCACATGCATACCCCGTGCTGCAGCTTCCATCCAAACCTCCCGTTTGAATGTTTCGCTGCCGGTAACACGTATCTCGTCCCAGCCGCGTGCTTGTGCGATACGCACCATGGAATCGGCGACCGCAGCACTGTTTGTTTGAGTCTCCAGCTTGGACCCACGATCACGGAAGGCAACGGCTTCTGGATTGCGCTGGAAGTGGTATTGATCCCCTACCTTGAGGTACTTCGCCGCAACGTCCTGGGGAACGATGGGCGGGCGATCATCCTCAGCCGGGCTGAAAACCTCATCCGATTGAACTTCGTTCTCACCTCCATCGGCCCCCTGCCCTGCGCTTTTTTCTGGCTTGCGTTGGTCTTTGGCGATTGCGTTCAGCGCCTCTTGACGGTGCTCGGCCAGTTCCTTTGCAGCGGCCTCAGTGTCTGCCTCGCGCCTTGAAGCAACGGATGCGAGCGCTTCGGGATCGAGGATCGCGCCCTTCCGCTCTTCCTTGGCCATCATCCGGCGATTGTTTTCATCGGGTGATAGCCCGTATTCATTCACCAAAGTTTCTCCTTTCAGAGAGCCGCTTTGTTCACTGCGGGCCAGAATGAAGGCGGCGTTCTTGTTACCTACGGCATCTGCCAACCCCTCAGAGTCCAGCTCTCGAAGCTGCGTGACGGGTTTTTCATCGAGCATGAAATTGACGTTGAAACGTCGATTTCCATCAACATTTACATGCTCGAATTGAATGGCTGTGGCAGGCTTGTCGTTGATTTGCATGATGCCGTAAGCAGGGGATCGAGGATAATTTTCATTATCCGATTTGCGCGGCTTCTCAGCATTGCTAATAACTTGCTCTTGAGACATGTTAAATCCGTTCTCGATAATCGCAATGAATTTTAGATTAAGAAGCCTTGTTCACGGCTTAGCTGATCTGCAAATTCGTGTAACTTGTCGATGGTGCGCTCCCCTACCGGGGGCGCTTTGATGCGTGAAAGATTTAAGGCGAAATCAATTTCCGCAATCTTGGGATAGTCATCAGGAATAAATGCGCGAGTCCTTACGGAGTCTTTGTCAACTCGTTCAATTGCGCCCTCTGCGGAAGCGATAATGTCCTGATAGTGTTCTATGTTGAGTAGTGGTACTGGAGCAGCAAGTTCACCGGCTCGCATGGCATCATCCATTTCCTGCTTGGTTGGAATGCGACTACCTATTGCGTTCAACGAAGGTGAAACGTCTTTCAGCCGGTCCATGAATTTCGCGTCCGCGAAATATTTAACCTTCTTGGCCTGAATCGGGAGTACGTTTTCCAAGACGATCAACTCAGTTTCTTGTCCTAGTGACGTAATTTCTTGCGGCAAAAGCAGGGCTCTGCGCTGGTCACTAACACTCTCAGATGAATTTCGTTTTTTGAATATTTCCGTGTTTCTTGATTTTGAAGCGCTTTTTGTGGTTGTATACCCAAGCCATTCAGATATATCGCGGGCAGTTTCGGTCTCGGAAGCCTTAGGGGGGAAAACTATGTTAAGGGCGTGATTTGTCCGAAACGTTTCTGCTGCTTCCCGGCCATAAACGTCCGTGAGTTGTGCCGGACTTTGAATGATCGGCATCATCCGAAGTCCATATCCCGCGATGAAACTAATACCCTTGCTTAGAATATTCACCTTGCCCATTGAAGTAAATTCATCCATCAAAAGAAGACAGGTAAATTTAAGCGCGGGGTTTTGAGAAGGTAATTCCCGCGTATTCAGATCGACGAGCTGCTGAAAAAACAGGTTGATTAGGGGAGCCATGCGCTCCAAGTTGTCCGGCGTGATGCCGATGAAAACTGACATTTTTCGTTTGCGCAACTCGCGCAAATCGAAATCGTTCTCGCTGGTGGCTGCGTCAATCGCCGGATTCATCCACAGCTCAAGACGGGAGCGGAAGGAGGTCATGATCCCGCTGCGGGTGTTTTCGCTGGCGATAGAGGTGTAGCTTTGCAGGCCCCTGATGCACGCGCCGGAGAGTCCCCGGCCAGCCTCTCGACGGTCCCTAATCGCCTTGTCGAAGTAGTCTTTCCCGTCGCCGTCAGTCAATGTCTCCCGCAATACCTGGCCAAGTGTCACCGGCTTGCCCGGTGACTCCAGCAGAAGCAGTACAACACCCAAGAACAGGCTCCGAGGTGTAGCCGTCCAAATCGGATCGGTCCCTTGCAGATCAGGGAAGACCATGTTTGCGATCTTCTGAATATCGTCAATTCGCTTGCCTGGGTCTTCGCTGATGTAGCCCAACGGGTTATAGCGATGCGTCCTTCCGTCGCTTGCTCCTGGATTGAACAAGAAGCAGCGCTGACCGTACTTGCGGCGATAGCCGCTCGTGATATCCCAGTTTTCCCGCTTGATATCGAGAACCACACAGCTTTCGGGCCAAGTTAGAAGATTGGGGATAACTACTGAGACTCCCTTTCCGGAGCGCGTAGGCGCTGAGAGCAGCACATGCTGGGCACCGTCAAACATTAGGTAGTCAGAGCCCTTTTTACCGACAATTATTCCTTTCGTGCCAAGAAGCCCTGCTTTGCGTATTTCTCTGGAGGAAGCAAATCGAGCATCGCCATGCAGGCTTCGTTTCTCAGGCTTGAAAAAGAATGCCAATGGCAGAATTAGCGCAGCCGTACCGAGGCCCGCGCCAGACCAAAGCCAATTTTCAATATGCTTTTGTCCACCGTAGTACACAGCATATTGAATGAACGTCAATGCGTTGACTTTGTTAAAGTCTCTGCCTACGCCAGCCAGGACAACTGCTCCAGCTATGTGGAGCCACACAAAAATAACAGCGACCGCAAGGCCGACCCAAAGAATGGGCTTAAGCCATCTGTTGGCGTTTAAATTCAGGGTCATAGAAGATTTCACGAACTTTCCAACGATCCATGTAAACCACAACATCAATTGTTGTGTAGAGACGTTTCTTAATATCGTTAGTTTCGAGGTGAGCGCCTGTGCGCGAGTCTTTGATAAACGCGGTCAATTGCTCAAAAGTTTCCCATGCGCCATTAGCGTGCATGGTGCTGATGCTGCCGGGGTGGCCGGTATTAATCGATTTAACAAACTCCCAGGCTTCATCGCCTCGCAATTCGGCAAGTAAAATCCGGTCAGGCTTCATCCGCAAGCATGATGCAAGCGATTGCTTGGCCGTCACCTTTGAGCCGCCTTCGTCTTCGCGTGCATAGAGCAAATGGACCTTGTTTGGCACGTCATCCATAAAAAGCTCGTGCACATCCTCAATCGTGACAAGTCGCTCAGTCTTTGGGATGGAGTGAATAAGGCTGCGAGTCAGTGTTGTTTTGCCGGAACCCGTTTTGCCCACAATGAGCAAATTGCGTTTTGTTAAAACGACTTTATGCAGGAACTCTTTAATCTGACGTTTCTTTTTGAGTTCCAGCAATTCGATTTCAAAAGGGCGTAGTCCGTCCGAAGCGTCGTCTACTTCCGCGAAAGCACCGCTTCCTTCCAATTCGTCCAGCGTCTTATCTGTCATGCTGGGTTTACGGATGGTCATCGAAACCGTGTTGGCGAGACAGGCCGGAGGGATAATCACTTGAACCCGTTCGCCGTCGGGCAACGCCGCCGACAGAATGGGGCGATCAATCGAAATATCTTTTTCGTTGTAGGTGGCGATGAGCTGCCCTATATGCAGGCAGCTTTGATAGGTCAATTCAGGCGCGGCATGGCGAATCCAGCCCGTAGGGCCTTCTGTCCATATCTCCCCAGGCTTATTGATTGCCACCTCGGTAACGTCGCCCGCAAGGTGGCTATAGATTGGCTTGAGGTACGTGTCCAGCATCGCGCGCCGCACGAGCCGTTCCCCACTGTGCGGGGTCGGCTGTGCAGCCGCAGCGCTTGTGTCGTGAGCGCTGGTGATCGTCATTGAACAGCTCGCAGCCCGTAGACGTCGCTGAAATCGAGATCTCGGGCCATCAGTACCTGGATGTGCTGGCCTTGGTTGACGATCAAGGTAGATGGGATGGATGCTTGCTCCTTGAGCATGGCGCCGACGATCTGCTCTCCCGATTGAACTGTCCCTGTGTAAATGTTGGTCTGATCGCCGCCGTCACCCGGCTTTTTGGTCCGGTTGTTGGCAATGATGTTCACAGTGTCTTTCAGGAAGCTGGTCATGATCGCAGCACCAAACCGCTCCCAGAAATGGTTATCAACGTAGCCGCTGATGCCGCTGCGGCCGAGCGAATCGGTGCTTGGGGAGTTGAGGTTCACCACGACCCCAGCAGGTGTCTTTGCGCGCGTCCAGAGAAGGAACATGCGTGCTTGGCCGCGCTGGAGTGATCCGGCGTATTCGCCCACCAATTGGGTCCCGCGATCCAGAAGCAAAACTCGCCCGTTGTCGGAATAAACGTCGCGCGTGAGGCGGCAAGTTGTCATGCCGGGCACGCTCGAATCAATGGCCGTTTCAAGGGCGCAATCAAGCGTTGAACCCTTGGCCAAGAGATAGTCCCGGCGCGGAAGTACAGTGGCTGAAACCGCTTCGGTGATAGTCGGTTTTAGTCGCTGGCCAAGAGCGTTCTGGTGGGCTGCGGAGGTCACCATGCCGCCGTCTTCGATGGGGTTGCCATCGGGGCCGATGAACCCAGTCCCGCCACCCTGGCCCATGCCTTGCCCACCGCCCTGCCCCATCAGCTGGGCCATGCGTTCCTGCTCGGCTTGCTGCCTGCCCGTGGGGCCTGGAGCGCGGGCTCCGCCGCCACTGCCACTGCCGGAGCTGCCGCCCTGGGCGACAAGGTTCCCGGCCATTTTCCGCTTCCAAATATCGTCCTCTTTGTCAGCTTGGACCACCTCTGTTTTCGGCGCCAGGGTTGTAGGGGGTTCTGGCGGAGCTGGAACGATCAGCGCAGGCAGGCGATTTGACACCTTCGTGTCCTCCCCTTTTTTGACCGGGGGAGCTGGATTTCGCATCACGGCGACGGTTGCCGCCACAGCCAGAAGGCCCATGAACACATAACCAGCGGCAGTGATTAGCTTGTTGCCGCCGCGCTTTCGATTCAGTGAGGGCAAATCGGCGTTATCGTCAAAATCATCAGCAGGACGGCCCTGCCCGTTTTCGCGTCCGCGATAACCTTGGTCCTGGCCGCGCCAGTCATCCTTGCGGTCTTCGCCAGCCGTCGAATTGTTGTTTTGATCCTGGCTCATTTAGTTGACCTCCTTGATAACACGCTCAACGTCAGGCGCGACAGTGCCGGTTAGATTGTTTGCTCCGCCCGTCCGGTCGTAGGATTTATTCCAGACGCTGGCAACAAAATCGCCTTTTCTGAGAGTGATTTTTTCAGCTAAACGGTGAATCACAATCGTATTCCCGCTGCTGACATGAGTATTAACCAACGATTCCTTGCCGGTTTCATCGGTTTCATAAACGGCTGGCATAGCGGAGTTGTTGTTAAAAATTAAATACGTGAAACGGCCATCGTCGTAAGCGCCGCTTGGACTTACTTCTTGATGGCCCGCCACCCAATAGTCCATGTTGTGGCCGTTTCGGGAGGGTGCGCGCGCGAGTCTGTTTTTGACATCTTCGCGGCGTGCCTTTTCAGCTTCCGCTCTTGCTCGTGCATTCGAATTTGCATCTTCTTCGTCAGGATACCGAAATGACAATGAGTAAATCAATTCTCGGTTTGCCCAGGTCTTTTGATTTTTCTCCGTCAAAACTACAACAACAAAGTGATAAGTTCTCCTGTTGGTGATGACTGTTATATTTGTATCGCCTTCCTTTGCAGTTGGCTTTATGAATAGATTGTTTCCACGCGGAATAACTTTCCAAGCAAGATCGTCGCCAACAGCTACATCCTTGATTTGCTCTGATTCGCTAAATTTGATGTGTGTTGAAACCCCAAAAAATGTATTGAGACGGACAACATTTTTTGGGCTATATGTCACAACGCGAACGCGGGGGTCAGCTGCTCCGGGTTCTGGTGTCGTTTCAGCCAGGGCGCCAGAGAGCAGAATCATTGCCAGGGCGGCAGTCAGTATCTTTTTCATAGATGAGGCCTCAATTAGAACTTGCTGCGCTTGCTGGCGATGAGGCCAAAGGTGCCGGAATTTCCGTAGAGGTATCTGCGACCATGGGCATTGGCGCAATACTTGGTTCAGGAGGTTTGTACGCCTGTTTCTCAACAGCGGTAAGTGATTCCGGGTCCGTGCGATAGTCAATCACTTGATAGCCCAGCGGATTAATGGCTCTGTCCGCGTCCGACATAGGCGCACCTACAAACTTGAATGTCACTGTTGAAGCCCAGTGAGACAGTTCAGGTCTGTCAGTGCCGCGCACAACTTCTTTCACGAACCGAACAAGGGCAACGTTTGGTTTAATGAATGAGGTTGATTTAACTGTAATATTGACTTTGGCGTATTTGCCATAGACGATCAAAGGCGATTGCGGATTCTTCGGCGTGAAATAGTCGAAGTACCGTTGCTGCTCCGTGTTGCCACTGAGAAGGCCGACAGTTCTGTAATTCACGTCCGCAATTTCACGGAAATAACCTTCGCGCGCACGGACATATAGCTGAGCAAAATACTTGTTAACTGCCTCGTTATACGTTGTGTCGCCGCCTTTGAGAGCGTGAACTACATCGATGACACCGGTCGAGTTATCAACCCGAATGACATAAGGTTCAACCGTTTTGAGCGGGACGAGTGCGGCAACCGCCCCAACACAGAGACAAGCAAGGAGCAGGCTGACGCCGGCCACGCGCCACGCGAGTTGACGAGACTTTTGCTCTGTGTGGACCCGATCCGTTTCCCAAGATCGAACCTCGGACACATACTTGTCAATCTCGGACGGATTCTTTGATTTAAGTTTTGTCATTTCACGTACTTAATGAATGCGAGGTCGCGGTTATTTGCAGGGTCGGGTTTATATATTACTTCATAAATCCCATTACCTTGTTTTCCGATTTCGAAGAGAGCCTTTTCTAATGTAACTTGTCGTAGATCGACGTTCACAAGGCCTTGACGCTGCTTTTCTCCTGACGCAGGGAGAATAGTCAGTTGAGGCTGTACTTCGCGCAAGGCCTCAATGGCGCGTTCAGGATCGCCTCGATATTTGAAATCAAACACCTTGGCGATCAGTGTCGATGGGGGTTTGAAGTCAGGGGTATTGATGGGCCGATACGGTCCGCTCACCCCTGCCGGTGGCTTTGGAGAGTTTGCACAACCCGACAACAGAGCAGCAGCAATAAAAAGGAATGTGAGGGATCTCATAATATTCAAGTAGTTAGTTTCGCGTCCGCGAAATTTCAATCTTTAGAAACGGTATTTTTCCGTTCACCGCGCATCCGCCTTGCCGCTGCAGCCGCTGCCCTGGCAGGAAGAGAAGGGTTGTTTGCAGCCCATCGAGCATTAACAGCAGCTTGGCGCCGTCTCCCTCGCCATTCAGTGAGCGATCGACCGGAACCGAGCCGGTAGGCTTGGCTGGAAGCGCCTCTAATCTTTGCGTACGCCCACCCTATCGCGCCCATGGTGCTGACTGCTGTTCCTCCGCTCAATGCAGCAGCTATGGAGCTGACCTGCAGAAGCAACAGGAAAATCACCGCGCAAACAGCAAGGAGCATGATCGCGTCGACAAATGGAGGTTGGGCACTATTCATGGTAGACACAGCGGTGTTTATTGATGTGTCGAGGTAAGAGCCAGTTAATTTCAGAATCGCTGAAGTGAGGATGATTACAAATCCAAAATTCAGGGCCTGACCTATCCATGAGTCGAAGAATCGTTTGCTGCTCTCAAACATTAAAACTAGTATAAAAATGGGGCCGACTGCTAAAACAACAGCGAGGGCCATTTTTGCGAGAACAAATAGAAATGCTGCATAACCGGTCAAGATGACACAGGCTATACGAATGAGCCAAGAAACAATCAAGCATGGAAGATCAGGTATTCCGATTGCGTAAGCGTTATCCTCGGCCGCTTGCTCCCATTTGTTGCTATAAATCCATAGTTTTTCAAAAATGGTGTCCAAGAAGCTGATCTTGTCGCTTTGGTTTCCCCCGGCAATCGTTGAAGCAAGCGCATCTGGCGATTGCCAAAGCCAATCTACAAGGAACTGCGAATACAAGCCGACCGATAATGCAATGGCGCATATCACGGCCAACTTAACTATTCGCGTCACTCCATCGGTTACTGGTTCGGTAATCACACCTCTGATCATCGACCAACCCCAAAACATGATGTATATCATTAACAGGGTTGTTGCTACTGGTGTAATAGCTCCGATAACAGAAGCGGAAGTGGAGCTAATGTATGATTGAAGTGGAGCAGTCACCGCTTCCATCAAAGACGTGTAAAAACCGGCCATTTGATTTCACTTCCCGAATAGTTCGGCTTCGCTTCTGACGTTTCCAAGCGACCCCTTCTGCGCTCGACCTTCTGCAAGAGACTTTTTTCTTTTGCTGTCGATCGCATTCATGCAGCGGACGTGCATTCTGAAATCGCCACGACAGTTCGTTTCTATGTATGCGGACAGCTCGCCAATGGAGGCAGTGTTCGTGTCGATTTCAGGAGGTGCCGATTCCTTGCAGCCGAACAAACCCAGGAGGATTGCAAGAGAAAGAATTTTTAATTTCATTTTATGTTTCCAAAAAGTTCGGCTTCTGTTCGAATGTCAGCGAACGAACCAGGCGCATTTCTCATTACTTTGACGTTTGCTCGCCCTTGCGCAGTTTGTTTGCGTTGTTGAATTTCCTGCAAGTTTTTCAACATGGCAATTTTTGTGGCCTCGTTCTGCAGCATTACTTGTTCGGCCTGAATGCGCGCTTGTAGATCGGCCATATCCTTAGCATCTGGTGTGCTGGCGTCGTTGATCTTGTCGAGCAATACCTGAATGTCCCCAAACCGTCTGCTTGCTTGCTTATAGCTTTCGAGTGCCATTGCCTCATCAATAGCCAATTGATCCCTGCGTTGCTTGTCAAGGTTGGCACTGCCTATTGGATTATCCAGCGCGCCCCGCAGAGCTTGCCAGTCGCCGTAACCTTGACTTAGGACGTTCTTGTATTCGTCCGGCAGATAGCGCCTGAGTTGTGGGTTGTTCACCAAACTCGCCATTCCCCGCATTCCGTTCAAGCTGCGATATTCTTCAACGAGTTGGTTGTATTCTTCCAACATCTGAATGTATTGGGCAGCCCAAGAGGCGATCTGAGTTGTCTCCGTTGCAATGTTGCTGAAGCCGAAGAAGGCGAAGGCAGGAGCCGTAGTGAGTGACAGTCCTGTAGCAGTAGCGACCGCTGCCAATGTATTCTTGATTTTCATGATGCAATTCTTTCTCTGCGGATTTTGTGGAATTCAGGCAACCAAATTGCGGGATCTTCCCCGAGCTGGGCTACTAGCTGCTCAGCCAATAGCGATGTGGCCGTGTTGCCTGAAAGTACGGCCAATTCATCATCAAAACCTCTGAGATCGAGTTCGGCAACTACCGAGTTCGATCCTTGTTTGATTAGGAACCTGCGCGATTTTTCTGGAAGATCGCGGATAAGTTCATATTCTTTTTCAGACAGCTTGAAGTGCTTGATGTAATCATCCCTGTCCGCCTCGGGATTAGGGAGAAAAATCTTTGTCGCGGTTTGCTCAATGATGGCAAATGCGATGGGTGACCGGATAACTTGCTTTGGCGCTTGCGTAAAGCAGACCAGAAACCCGTCTTGCTTTCGGATGGTCACCAGCTTGTTTTTTACGAAATCCTCGAATTCTGGATCGTCCAGTAGTTTCCAGAATTCATCCATGAAAATAACGACCCGGCGACCGTCAAACAGAGATTCAATCCGGTGCATCAAATACATGATGATTGGAGTTCTGGTTTCTGCGTTTTCCAGAAACTCGGTCACATCAAAACCCAGGATTGCGTTTTCCTGTACGTCGAGCGTGTCTTCAACGTTGTCCAGTGCCCAGCCGAGAGGCCCGAATCCGTGGCACCAGCGCGCGAGGCGCATGTAAATGCCGTTTTGCTCCGTAGGATTCAGGAACTGCATGATTGCGCTGAGGCGCCGCTGAGCCTTCGGCACTGCAGGATTCATCACCCCGGCAATTGCCTTGGCAATTTCGGCTTCCTCTCGCGGGGTGATGGGCATGCCTTCACGCCGCACCAAGAAGCGAACCAGGTTCTCCAGGAACGTGATGTTGTTGGGTGTAGGTTCGAGCTGGAAGGGGTTGAAGCCAGTCGAAACGCCGTTCTTGAGGGGGTAGTAGCGGCCACCCATGGCCCGGACCGCAACGGCCGCGCCAAGGTCCTTGTCGAACACCACAGAGGTGAGCCGTTTAGCTGGCGGTTTATTGAACTTCTGAGCCTGTGCCAGGAGAAAGCACTCGATAACGGTCTTACCTGTGCCTGATTTGCCGAGCACGATGGTGTTGGCCAGCTCTTTGTGGTTCGGGTCCAGCTTCGCTGCCCGCTTCGCGTCCGCGCCCTCTTCCCCTTTGTGGAATGAGAAATAGAACGGCGCACCCGATGTAGTCTTGAACATCGTCACAGCTGGTCCCCATTGGTTGGCCGTGAGGCGTCCGATGGGGTAGTTGTGCAGGCTTGAGAACGCGCAGAAATTGCGGCTCGTTATGTCGCCAGCGCGGATTCGATAGTCGAAGTTGCCGGGCATGAGCGAGAAGTAGGCGGCGGCCATCCCGAGGTCTTCGCGTGACCACTTGATACCTGCATCGCTCAAGATGCTGCCTGCGACGGAAATGTGATCTTTCAGATCCTTTTCGCTGCGCGCGCGGATCATCAGTGTGAGCGAGTGGGTGCCCATCACGAACCTGTTGCTGGTCAAATCGTCCAGCGCCGCATCGATGGCCTCGACTTGGCTTGTCGCCACGTCGCCGGCATTGACCAGCCGCTTTTGCTGGCGTGTCATGCGCCCGCGCGCTACGGGCTTTGACAAGAACGTGAACGACTGTCCGAGGGTGAATTCGTAAGGCACCGACAGCAGCTCGTTGAGCAGCCCAGGATGGGTGTGTGCCGGGTACTCCTGAAATGCCAGCGTGGCGCAGAAAAAGTCTTCGGTGGGAGTTCTCAGACTCATGAGGCCACCTTTGCCGAAGTACGGGCGTGCCGTTGGCAGCACGTCACGCATTTCCGCGCGCGGCAGGGGAAATCGGTGCCACTCGCCGTTGAGGATGTAGTGCAAGAACTCCCCCACTTCGGAGAAGAGGTTTTCCTTGAATTCATAACACCCGAGCAATTCGGGGTTGTAGCGATCCAATGCCGCCATCGACGTTGAAATCAGGTCTTCCATGATTTCAATGTGTTCAAGTTGGGCCTCTTCGATTTGCGCTTTGGTGCGAGTCGCAAACATGTCCACGATGCGACCTGCAGCAATAGGCTGTGGACGGTACAAAACACTGATGTACAGCTCGTTGATCATCAAGGTTGTTTCCTCAATGCGGCTGCGGTATTTATCGTTCAGGTTCTGGATGAACTCTGATTTGAATTCCCCCTCGGGGTATTCATTGATTTCGCGGCGAACAATGTGACTCCATAAAGCTACATGCGGAGAGCTGATGTTGCGAATGTACCCATTCAGCTGTAGGTGCCAGCCGTTCAAATCCGAAATATCGGCGCTCTGGTGAGCTGCGCCCGCCAGCTTGATCGTAAACATCATGTCGCCGTTCATCATCTTGACGATGTTTTCCGTGACATGGCCTGAGTAGGGAAGGAATGCGCCCACTCCAATTTCCTTGTCTATTGCAGACGCAAATTTCAATTTGCCTTTCATGCGATTCCTTATTTTTTCGCGGAGGCGAAATTCCTGCTCTTCTTTGACTGAGGCAATGACGTGAATCCGATAGGCGAAAAGCTAGTTGCTTTCCAGAAAATTCGGTTCAGACATTTGCCGTTAATCATTGCGTACTTGGTCAAGCTATCGAAACGCCCTGGGTCACTTGCCGAAAGCAGGTATAAAAAGCCATGGGAAGGCGCGAACAGAAGAAGCCAAATCGGGTTGCCGATTGCGAGAAAAACGCAGCCCACGACGATCATTTCAACGACAAATGCGGTGAAATGGACGCCTAAAACCGTTGCTGGGCGTGTGAGCCCGACAAACAACTCATCAACTTCCAGCTCAACGGATTTTTCAGCTTCTTCCATTCATGTCCCCTGGATTAAGAGCCAACAGCGCTGATGATGTAATCGACGATGGCGGCTGCGCCGAAAATCAAGACAATGCCGATGATGATCTTGATGGCCCAGTCCCACGACAATTTACCGGCGATGGCAGCGATGCCGCAGGCAATCACCGCAATAATCGCCAAGAGTCGGGCAAGACCGCCCGTGAAAATGTCCAAAACCTTTTGCGCCGCAGCGTCCCAAGGTTCGGCCATCGCTAGATCAGGGGACATGAGAATCAAAATGACCAACGCCATCGCAATAAAAGAGAGCGTTTTAGCACTCACCTCGCGCTTTGCTTGTGCATTGATGATGTAAGCGGTTTTAAGTTGGTTCAGCATGGATTACCTTTCATGGAGTGCTGATTTTAAGATGCCAGTCGATCGAGACTGAATAAATATTTGTTTTTAAGTGTTTTACTAATCTATCGAGGCTTGCCCATTCGCGCGTTTTGCCCCTGGTTGTTATGACTGGTAAAACACCTGAATTCCATTTGAGTGTTGCGTGTACTTCGTACCGTGATTTTTCGTTCTCCCTTATTTCCAATTTCTCAACCATCTTGTTTTGCAAGCAACGGGACAATTCGGCGTCCTGCAGGCCATCTAGAAATTGAGCAGTCATGCTTTTCTCTTGGAGCTGCCCCCCTTGTCGCCGTTGAAATCTGGCTTATTGCGTTTGTTGGGGTAATTCGCTCTGCAGCCGTCCTTGAAGCCCGAGCAACCCCAAAAGTCGTAGCCGTCCTTGCCTTTCTTGGTACGGCGCACGAGTGGCTTGGAACACAGCGGACAGGCGTGGCCTGAGTCCTTGGGCGGTTCTTTTTCGCCTGGCTGTCCGTCAAGGTCGGGCCGCGTGGCGTTGCAAGTTGGATAGCTGCTGCATCCCCAAAAGTGGCCGGTCTTGCTGGTGACACGTCGCATGGCGCTGCCGCATTCGGGGCATGGAAAACGGGGGGCGACTTCGCTCCTGTCGAGACAGGCAAGCTCCTGGCGCAGCGTTTCGTGCGTGGCCTCCACCGTGGCCAAGTAGCTGCTTTGCCCGCATGCGATGCGGTCCAGCTCGCTCTCTACTTGGCGCGTGTAGTCCACGGCGATGAAAGAGAACTTGTCCGTGAGCTGGTCAACGATGAAAAACGCTGTATCTGTTGGATGGAGAAACAGCTTGCGCGTGGTGATGTAACCGCGGCGTTCGATGTTTCCCATGATGGCCGCGTATGTCGCAGGGCGGCCAATGCCTTCACTCTCCAGCTTGCCAATCAGCGATGCCTTCGTATAGCGCTTTGGCGCTCGCGTCTTCATGGCGAGCACTTCGCCGCCAATTGGGTGCAGCAGCTGCCCGGCAGTAAGCTCGGGCACGGGGTTCGCTGCAGCGCCCTCCCCTTCTTCATGGTCGGCCTCGGCCGAGTCTTCCTGCGTTGCGGCGCCCATGAGAGCAAGCCAGCCCGGCTCAGCCAGCGTTTCGCCCTTCGCGCGATACCGGATCTGCTTGCCTTCGATCTGGCCGAGCAGAACGGCGGATCGAGTTTTGTAGACCGCGTCTGCGAGTTGGCTCGCAATGGCGCGTTGTCGGATCAATGAATACAGAGCTTGTTCTTCATCGCCCTGCCCTGCCCGCTCGACTTCCCAATGAGTCGGCGTGATCGCGGGGTGGCCTGCTTGGGCTGCGTCAGAGGTCTTGAACTTGCGCAGCTTCGGTGCCATCGCCCATCCATTGGCCTGGGCCAGGGCTGTGATGTGCGGGAAATCGTCCTCGCTGATGTTCGGGTTGTCGGTCCGGTGGTAGGTGATGTGCCCGCCTTCAAAGAGCCGCTGCGCAATCCGCATCGTGTCCTCTGGTTCGAACCCCAGCCTCACGCTGGCTGCTTGCTGCATGCCACTGGTAGCCAGCGGCGGCGCTGGCGCTCGCCGGCGCTGACCGTCCTCACAGCTTTCAACCGATACCGTTTGAACGGCGGCGATCCTCGCTGCCATATCGGCATCTTGAAAGTACGGGCGGTCCTCAGGTGCGAAGTCCGGCACCACTTCCCACATGGCATGCCAGTTTTTCGCGTCCGCGCAATTCCCCGGCTGTCCCTGGAAGTCCAGCCGGACATGGAAATGGCTCGTCGGCGTAAAGGCCGCAATCTCGCGCTCGCGCGTCACCACCAACGCGACTGCAGGGCTTTGGACTCGACCGGCTGAGAGGGTTGTGCCGCCGATGTTGGACAGCGCAGGGCTGACCAGATACCCCACCAGCCGATCCAGGACGCGGCGAGCTTCTTGTGCGCCGACCAGCTTGTAATCAATCCCCGTTGGTGCAGCCACTGCCTGACGCACCACGGTATCGGTGATGGCAGGGAAGCGGACTCGCTTGGCATCGCGGCCTAGCTTGAGTTCGCGCGCAAGGTGCCATGCGATGGCCTCTCCTTCCCTATCAGGGTCGGTGCCGATGTAGACATCTTGTGCCCTTTCGCACTGACTGCGCAGCCGCGCGACCACTGATGCGCCGCGTTCTGACAGTCTGTAATGCGGCTTGTACTGCGGCGCTTCAACGCCGATTTCTTTCTCTGGAAGGTCGCATACATGGCCGAGACTGGCGGCAACTACCCATTCCCTGCCGAGAATGCTCTGCAGCTTTTCCACTTTGCCTTGGGACTCGATGATGAGCAGCTTCATGGTCAAAACACCAAGGCCTGGGCTGCTTCTTCGTCCTCTCCTGCTGGTGGAGTTCCGAAGACCATTGAGGGGTCCGTTGTGGTGGAGCCTGCAGCGGGTGGTTTGGGGGTGGTCTTGGATTTGGCGCTCGCGCCCGGCTGAGGCGCTGCAACCGTGGCTTTGGCGGGCTGCGTGTCGGAGGCGGCTGGTGACGGTGCTACATCCTTGGGGTCCAGCTGGATCGCCGGGACCGCGTATCCCTGGGCAATCTTGATGCCGTTGGTGCTGACCTTCTGGACATAGCCGTTCTTGACGCCGCGCGCGAAATCGCCCGTGTTGTAGGCGCTCAAGGCTTTCATGAGGGCTTGTTGGCTCGCACCCTCCTTCACGCTTGCTCGGGTGAAGCCGTCCTGAAGAATGAGCGCTGCCGCGCTCAAGTTCTTACACACATCGAATACGTCCTCGACCGAGTAGCCGAGGCGGGCAAGGTTCTCTGAATTGATCTGTCCGAGACCCATATCGATGTTGAGTCCCCGTCCGATCAGATCCTTGGCCGTGGCCACGGCCTCGGCTTTGGTCGTGGGCTGGCGGGTGAGCTGCGCACCACCTTTGTTCACCCCGATGGCGAAGGGCTTAAAACCGCTCTCGGTTTTAACGATGGCGGCGAGGGTGTGCGGATGGACTGTAGGGGCGCACTGCTGAGCCAAATCTAGAAAATCCATTATGAACCTGAACTAATATATTTTTACGCTTAGCAAAATGGTCTGTTTTGCTTTGGCGCGATGATAAATATAAAAATCCAAATCCCAATGCCACGAGATTATTTATTGAGTTACGGCACGTTAAAAACGTGATCCCATGTTGGCATTTGATGGAAGTCGGCGCACTCTGGTGGGTTGCCCTTACAAACCCATCTTTTTCCCTATGAGCCGTCGCCGGTATGCCGTCTTTTTGTCACTGCTTCATCAAGCCCGGATTGATGTTGGGATGACGCAAGGGACGTGGCGCGCAAGCTCGGTGTTCCTCAGAGCTACGTGAGTAAGTGCGAGTCCGGTGTTCGCCGGATGGACGTCACGGAGGTACACGCCTGGCTAGATGCAGTCGATAGGGATTGGGTTACCTTCATGTTGGCCCTGGGCCGTGCGCTGGATGCACAAGGGATAGATAGCTTTCCGCCGTCTAGCTTCTGAGGCATTTTTCCCCCTGCGGGTGAAAAACCGGATGCCCCCCGCCCTTGCAGGGCTTTCCGCCGCTCGCCTAACTCGGCTCGATCCCTTTGGGATTGCCCTGCGGGCACGGCTACAGGCCACCTTGCCCGCTATTGGGGGAAGTGCTGCGCACATCC
>Ga0209211_10002377_pt1 | contig 32595 bp, 30 predicted proteins | sample RifGroA2_FD_183992 | JGI IMG/M metagenome (GOLD analysis project Ga0209211, IMG submission 183992) | Groundwater microbial communities from Rifle, Colorado, USA - Groundwater A2 (SPAdes) (version 2) | ecosystem: Environmental > Aquatic > Deep subsurface > Groundwater | place: Rifle, Colorado... | reverse complement strand
CCCTGGCCCCGATCCCCGGCTAACGTCGGAATCACCGAGGGCGATGACGGCGCGTTCACATTGAGCGACTGTGCCCGGGCACAGCTGCTTACGGGGCCTGGGACCGGGCTTGAAGCGGCGCGCTTTCGGGGTTATGGTATCGCCATGCCCGCCCGCCGGATCCTTCCCGCACGGACCTCGCCCTCGCGCTCATCGCGGCCGCCGCCCCATGCGCGCCGCACTGTGCCCGGGCACAGTCCGCCAAAGCTCTGGCACCAGCACCCATCGCAGGATTTCATCGGCTACTCATCGTCGGGGACCTCGAGGCGGTAGCCCACCGCCGGTTCGGTCTTGAGGAAGCGCGGCCGAGCCGGCTCCGGCTCGATGCGGTGGCGCGTCTGATGGACCAGGATGCGCAAGGCCTCGGGGGAACTGCCGCCTTCGGGCCAAAGCTCCTGGAGCAGCTTTCTTTGCGCGACCACGCGCCCGGCGTTCCGGACCAGGGCCGAAAGCAGGGCGTACTGCAGGGGAGATAGGCGCAGCTCCTTCTTGCGCTGCCAGACGCGATGCGCGGCCAGGTCGATGACCAGCTCGCCGCGGCGATAGACAGGCTCCGGGTCTTCCCGCCGCCGTTGGGCATGGCGCAGAGCCACGCGGATGCGGGCTAACAGCTCCGGGACCCCGAAGGGCTTGGTCAGATAGTCGTCCGCCCCGCGGTCCAGCCCTGCGATCTTGTCGGACTCCGAACCGCGGACGGTCACCACGATGATGGGCGCCGCGGTCCACTCGCGCAGGCGCCCGATGACCTCGAGGCCGTCCATGTCGGGCAAGCCCAGGTCGAGCAGGATGACGTCGGGCTTGCGGAGCGCCGCCAGATCCAGAGCCCGGCGGCCGCTGGCGGCTTCCGCCACGGCGAAGCCGGCGGTCTCGAGCGCGGCGCGCAGGAAGCGCAGGATGGGCGGCTCGTCGTCGACGATGAGGACGGTCCGGGACCCCTCCATCAAGGCACCTTCGCCAGGGGCAGGCGCATCGCCAGCACGGCCCCCCCGCCGGGACGGTTTCCAGCGGAGATGGTCCCGCCGTGGGCCTCCACGACCGCCTTGCAGATCGCCAACCCCAGCCCCATCCCGCCCCCGGCCGACCCGCCTTTGAAGAACTTTTCAAAGACCCGCTCGACCGGCTCCGCCGACAACCCCGGGCCGCGGTCCGCGACCGACACCTCCAGCGCCCCGGCCACCGGCCGCGCCGAGATCTCGATGGCGGAACCGCCCGCGCCGTGGCGCAGGACGTTCTCGATGAGATTGACGAAAACCAGTTCCATGAGGACCGGGTCCACGGGCACGAGCGGGAGGTCCTCCGGGAGCTCGGTCCGGACCTCCCGGCCCGCGAGCGGCTGGTCCAGACGCTCCAGCGCCGTGCCGATCACATCCTCGATCGGGTAAGGCTCCTTCTTGAGCCTGACGGCGCCCGATTCGAGGCGCGTGGTCTCGATGAGGTTGTGGACCAGCCGGGACAGGCGCTCGGCCTCCTCCCGGATGTTGTCCAGCATCTCGCGCCCGCGTCCGCTTCCGGCGCCGGGAGCCTGGAGCAGGCTGCTGGCGGAACCGATGATGGCGGTGAGGGGAGTCTTGAGCTCGTGCGAAACCGCGCTGAGCAGGGAGCTGCGCAGGCGCTCGGTCTCCGCGGCGACCTCCGCGCGCTTGGCCGCCTCCGCCTGGACTCTGACGCGGACCGCCAGGTGGCTTATGGTCAGGGCCACGGCGAGCATGACCAGGAAGGTGACCACGTACTGCGGATGATCCACGGCGAAGGTGTAGCGCGGCGGGACGAAGAAGAAATTGAAGCAGAGCACGCTCAGAAACGAAGAGAAGACGGAAGGTCCCCGCTGTCCCCGCAGCGCGACGAACAGGATCCCGACCAGATAGACCATGACCAGGTCGGTCAGGGCCGTGAACGGGGAAGCCAGGAGGCAGACCGCGGTGCAGAGGGCGTTGACGCCCACCATCAGACCGTATTCCCGGAGGAGCGCGGACATCCCTGCCATGGTAGCGTATTTCACATCTGGACCAAGCGGCCGATCTCGATGACCTGATTATCGGGAAGACGGAAGAAGTGAGTGGGGCGCAGGGCGCAGCGCGTGAGGAAGGAGAAGAGAGCCAGGCGCCAGGGGGACAGCCGCCCCAGCCCGGCGTCCACGATCGTGTTGTCGCTGAGGATATAGGTGACCCGGCGCGCGCCGGCGGCGAAGCGGAAGCCGTCCGCCTCCATCCGCACGAGGACCTCCGGGATATCCGGATCCTCCATGAAGCCGTAGCGGATGAGGACCTCATGGAACTCCGCCCCCAGGGGCCGGACCGCGCAGCGCTCCGACAACGGCACACGGGGCACATCCTCGGTCAGGACCGTGAGGAAGAGGTTCTGCGCGTGCAGGATCTTGTTGTGCTTGAGGTTGTGGAGCAGCGCGCTCGGGGTCCGGTCCGGCACTCCGCACAGGAACACCGCCGTGCCCGGGACCCGGACGATGGAAGAGGAGCCGGACTCCGAGATCAGCTGGGACAGCGGCAGGCTCCCCTCGCGCTGCAGCCCGGCCAGGATCTCCCGCCCCTTCTGCCACGTGGTGAAGACCGCGACCACCGCGACCGCGGCGGCCAGCGGGAGCCAGCCCCCGTCAGCGATCTTCGCGCTGTTGGCGCCGAGGAATGCCAGGTCGGCGGCCAGGAAGGCCCCGGTCACCGCCAGGGCGGCCGGCAGGCGCCATCTCCAGACGTGCCGGGAGACGATGAAGGCCAGGAGCGTGGTGATGACCATCGTCACGGAGATCGCGATCCCATAGGCGGAAGCGAGATTCGTCGAGCGGCGGAAACCCACGACCAGCGACGCCGTGGCCAGCAGCAGGATCCAATTCACGGCGGGGATGTAGATCTGCCCCTGCTCACGGGAGGACGTGTGAACGATGCGCAGGCGCACGAGGAAGCCCATCTGCATGGCCTGCCGGGACAGGGAATAGACCCCCGAGATGACGGCCTGCGAAGCGATGACCGTGGCCGCCGTCGCAGCCAGCACCGCGGGATAGAGCGCCCACTCCGGGAACAGACGGTAGAATGGGTTATCCACGCTGCCGGGAGAACGAAGCAGCAGCGCCCCCTGCCCGAGGTAGTTGAGGAGCAGGGCCGGCGCGGCCACGCAGAACCAGTCGATCTGGATGGCGCGCTCGTTGAAATGCCCCAGGTCCGCGTAGAGCGCCTCCCCTCCCGTGGCCACGAGGAACACCGCCCCCAGGACCAGGGGGCCGGCGGCCCCGTTGTGCAGCAGAAAAGCCGCGGCGTGGCCGGGATGGAAAGCCCTCAGCACCGAAGGCTCCCGGGCGATGCTGGCGGCGCCCGCGACCGCGAGCAGCAGGAACCAGAGCAGGATGACCGGACCGAAGAGGAGCCCGACCTTGTTCGTGCCGAAACGCTGGAAGCTGAAAAGGCCGATCAGGATCACCACCGTGATCAAGATGACGTAGGGCGTGAACAGCGGGGTCGCCACCTCAAGACCCTCCACCGCGCTCAGCACCGAGATGGCCGGGGTGAGCATCCCATCTCCATAGAGGAGCGCGGCCCCGAACAGGCCCAGCGCCAGGATGACCTTCTGCGCCCGGGGACCCAGCGCCGCGCCGCGGGCCAGGGCCATCATGGCCAGGATGCCGCCCTCGCCTTTGTTGTCGGCCCGGAGCACGTACACGTGGTACTTCAGCGTGACCAGGATGACGAGGGTCCAGAAGATCAACGAGAGGACCCCGAGGACGTTGGCCTCGGTGACCGCGACTCCGTGGACGCCGCTGAAGCACTCCCGGACGGCGTACAGAGGGCTCGTGCCGATGTCCCCGTAGACCACTCCCAGGGCGGTCAGGCAGAGGACAGAGAGGCTCGAACGGGCGCGGGGAACGGTCGTCATGGCGCGAGGCTCCTGCCATGAGGATACCCCGGCCGTGCGTTATGAAACCATTATCAAGGACAGCCGGCGGATCTGCGGAAGGCGGCGGACAGGACAACGAGGCCGCGCTCGTAGCGCTCGTTCATGTCGAAGTGCCCGCGGCCGTGCTCCTCGTAGACGTGCGGGACGCCCAGCGTGCGCAGGACGCGGGCGAACTTGCGGGCTCCGAGATGCAGGTGATACTCGTCCTTGGACCCGCAGTCGAAGAAGAGCGTCTTGAGCTTCTTCAGGTCCTTGACACGGCGCGGCGCAAGGCGGACGGGGTCGAAGGCCAGCCAGCGTTCCCATACCTTGGGGATGACCTCCCCCGTCTCCTCGTCGAAAGGCAGGTCGAAGCCGAGCGGGCTCCTGGGGTTGGGCGAGTAGCAGGACGCCATGGCCGCCAGGAGGATGAGCTCGTGCGGCAGCGCGTTCTTGTCGCGGGCCGCGTCAAAGGCCTTGAGGAAGCGCGCGAAGCTCCCTCCGAACTTTGAGAGCGCGTTGACGCACTTGGGGGCTTCGGGCAGGCAGCACATCTCGAAGAATACGTCGCCGCTGTGGCACACCACGTGGCTGAAGACGTCCGGATGCCGCATCCCGAGGTGCAGGGCGCCGAAGCCGCCGCTGGACTTCCCCATGACCGCCCGGCCCTCGGCGCGGGCCAGGGTGCGGTACTTGGCGTCGATGTAGCCGACGAGCTCGGAGACGATATGGTCCTCGTAGCGCCCGGTTCCCGGGGAGTTGACGTACTGGCTGCCGCCGTAGCGCGTGAAGCAGTCGGGGATGACGAGGATGCACTCGTCGACCTTGCGGGACGCGATCAGCCGGTCCAGCTTCGCGATGAGGCTCTCCTTCCAGGGATGCGCGTGCACGATCCCGTCCGGGGTCCCGCTGAAGCCGGTGAGGAAGAACACGACGGGATAGCGCTTCTCAGTCGCCTGGGCGTAGGACGCAGGCAGATACACCGGGATCTCCCGCAAGCGGGGATCGCCCAGCGGATTCCCCTTCAGCGCGACGCTCCCCACCGTCTCCTGGATGATCCGTCCGTTCATGAGGATTCCCTCCCGCCGAGAGCATCGCGCAGCGACCCGCCGCACTCCCGGAGGCGCCGGAGGGCCTGTGCGCGCCCCAGCCCCGTCCGGGCCATGAGCACCGCCGTCTTCACGCGACCGCCCGACTGCGCGAAAAGCCGCTCCGCCTCATCAGGAGCGGTCCCGCCCAGGCTCGCGACCATCCGGAGCGCCCGGTCCCGGAGCTTGCGGTTGGTCGGTTTGAGGTCCACCATCCAGCCGTCATGGACCTTGCCCAGCAGGATCATGGCGGCCGTCGTGAGGGTGTTGAGCACCATCTTGGCCGCGCTCGCGGCCTTGAGCCGGGTGGAGCCGGCGACCAGTTCGGGGCCGACCCGGGGCGCGATGACGACCTCCGCCTCACGGATCGGCGAGAGCGCGTTGGAAGTGACGAGTATCGTCCGGCAGCCCGCGCCGCGCGCGGCGCCGAGCGCCCCGCGCACGAAGGGGGTGACGCCGCTCGCGGCGATCCCGATGACCACGCCCGGGACCCGCCGGCGCCGCGGCAGCGGCCCGGTCCTGCGGCGCCTCGGGGATGGCGTCAGCCGCATGGGCCGGCGCGCGGCCCAGCGCCGCACCGCCGCGGCCCCGGCGCCCGCGTCGTCCTCGGCCCCTTCTTTCGCGCGGAATACCGAACTCCTCCCTCCGGCCATGGCCGCGCTCACCAGGGAGCGCGGGACCCCGAAAGTCGGCGGGCACTCCGCCGCCTCCAGGACGCCGAGCCGGCCGCTGGTGCCCGCCCCGACGAAAAGCAGCCCCCCCCCCGCGCGCAGACGCGCCACGATCAGGCCCACGCCCCGGGTGAGGCGGACCGCCTCGGCCGCGACGGCCCGCGGGACGCGGCCGTTCTCCCGGTCGAGCAGGGCGACGATGGCGGCCGCGGGGCGGGCGTCGATGCCGCGCGAGGCCGGATTGCGCTGTTCCGTAGGCAGCCGGCCGAACGGCGGAGGGAGCGTCCTCCTCATTCGGGAGGAGCGGTGGTGCCGTCGAGTATCTGGTCGATGTCATCGTCGGAGGGGAGTCCGCCCTTGCGGCGCGGCTCGGGGACGGTCGTGACCCCGGCCTCCCCGCTCAGAGGATTCTCGACGGTGTCGGTGGAAGCCGTCGGCTCCAGCAGCGCCGTCGGGCTGTCGATCCAGTCCAGGATCTTCGGGATGAGCCCCTTGTTGTAGTAGAACAGCCGGGTCCCGTGCCCCCGCGCCGCCCGGATGAGGGCCGCGTTCTCCTCGCCGGCCGAGATCTTGGCGAACGAGAAGAGGATGCGGGATTCCGTCGAGGATTTCCGGTCGTCGTCGCCCACCACGAACAGGATGGGCCGCTCGCGGTAGGCGCGCATGGCGTTGGGGGTCAGCACCTCGTTGTAGCTCATGCCGGGCGAGAGCAGGATGACCATGGGGACCGCGGGGTGGAGCGCCGCGTACTTCAGGGCGACGCTGCCGCCCACGTGCGCGCCGGCGACGGCGATGGACTCCTCGGGGACCAGCTTGTCCTTCAGGAACTCCACGCAGGCCGCGATGTCCTGGCGCATGTTGTCGTACTCGTTGTTGTGCTTGTCCGGCTTGAACTGCCGCCACTCGTTGGCGGTCCCCTCGGGAGCGATCGTGCTCAGGCCGTGGCCGCGCAGGTCCGGCGCGATGTAGCCGATCCCGCGCTTGGCCAGGGCCCGGCCGAACCAGTACCAGTTGTCCCGCCGCCCGCGGCCCTCGTGGAGGAGGACGAAGGTCAGCCGGTCGTCCTCGCGGGATTCCTGATAGGTGGCGGACAGGGTCCAGCCGTCCTGGGTCTTGAGCTCCACGACCTCGCCGGGGAGGATGCGCGGGGGCTTCTTGGCCGCAGCGGGAGCCGGGGACGCGGCGGCCCACGCAGACGACACGGCCAGAAAGACGACCGCAGCAGCCAGGAGGGAGCGCCGCATTCCTCTCAAGGCTTCAGCTCCAAGCCGCGGCTTCCGCCTTGGTCCCGTTGCCGCGCGTCACTGGATAGATGGGATGCAGGACTTCAGCCGGCGTGAACCAGAGCTTCACCTCGAACTCCGCGTCCTCGGCGTTCCCAGAGGCGTGGACCACGTTCTCGAACTGTCCCTTCGTGGTCACCCGCCCGAAGGAGCCGCGGATGGTCCCGGGAGCGGCCTCTTCCGGGTTGGTGGCGCCGGCGGCCTGCCGCACGCGCGCGATGGCGCCCTCGCCCTCGTAGACCAGGGCCAGGATCTGGCTGTCCGGGATCTCGTGGAACTTGCCCCGGATGTACTGGATCAGGTTCTCGAAGAAGGGCTTGTCCTTCAGCATACGGTAGTGCCGGCGGGCGAGCTCTTCCGAGACGGAGACCACCTTCGCCGCCACCAGCCGCAGCCCGGCGCCGTCCAGACGGTCGATGACCAGTCCGGTCAGCTTGCGCTTGGCGCCGTCCGGCTTGATGAGCACGAGAGTCTGTTCCATTGCCATTTCGTTCTTCCCCGATCGCTGAAGTGTGTCAAATTACTTCGGCATTATTGTAATAAATTGACTCCCCTCCGGCAATCTAGTAAACTGGCTCCGTGGCCACCATCCTTGTGGTCGACGATGAGCGGGACGTCGTTCTCCTTATAAAATTCCTGCTGAAAAAGGACGGCCACCAGGTGGTCGAAGCCTTCAATGGCGCCGAAGCCCTGCAGATACTGGGGCTGGAGCCGCCTACGGAAGTCGCGAACCTGCCGGACCTGATCATCCTCGACGTCATGATGCCCGTGGTGGACGGGCTGACCGTATGCCGCAAGGCGGCGGACCACCCGAAGGTCCGGGGGATCCCGATGATCATCCTGACCGCCCGCGGGAAGATCCCGGAGCTCTCGACCACGGCGCCCAACGTCGCCTCGCAGCTCGAGAAGCCCTTCGACCCGCAGAAGCTGCGCGAACTGGTGCGCGGCATCCTGGGGAGCTGAGAAAGGGAGGAATGGGTACGATCCTGATAGTCGATGACGAGCCGGAGATCGTCACCCTGCTCCGCTTCATATTGGAGAAGGACGGGCACTCCATCCTGGAAGCCGGGAACGGTGTGATCGCCCTCGAACGCCTCGGCGTCGATCCGCCCGTCATGCAGGCCCCGCGTCCCGACCTCATCATCCTGGACATCATGATGCCAGTGATGGACGGCTACACCTTGAACAGCCGCCTGCAGAAGGAAGAGAGGACCCAATCGATCCCCATCCTCGTGCTCACCGCCAAAGGACAGAAGATGCGGGAGCTCTTCGAGATGGCCCCCAACGTCGCGGCCTACGTCCAGAAGCCGTTCGATCCCAAGATGCTGCGGGAGCTCATCGGCGGGATCCTCGCCGGCCGCAACGGCGGTCGTTAGGTCCCCGCGGGACACCCCTATGGAACTGGAATTACTCAAGAATCTGCAGGATAAAGCGCTGGACCTGCGCCGGCGCGGCATCGACCTCTACCCTCATCGCTGGCCCAAAACCCATTCCGCGCTCGCGGCCGCCGCCCTGGGCGCGGACTTGGCCCCGGAGGGCCGCACGGACCAGAACGTCCGCGTCGCCGGCCGCATCGTCCAGATGCGGGTCATGGGCAAGGCCTCCTTCGCGCACCTGCTGGACAACGGGGTTAAGATCCAGATCTACCTCAAGAAGGACGTCCTCGGCCCCGCAGCCTACGACCTCTTCCGCAAGGACCTGCACGTCGGCGATTTCCTGGGCGTCGCGGGGCTCGTCTTCAAGACCAAGACGGGCGAAACCACGGTCGAGGCCGCGACGATCACGGTCCTCGCCAAATCCCTGCGTCCCCTGCCGGAGAAGTGGCACGGCCTCAAGGACACCGACACCCGCTACCGCAGGCGCTACCTGGACCTGCTCTCCAACCCGGAAGTGCGCAAGGTATTCGAGACCCGCTCCCGGCTGGTGGAATCCATCCGCAAGACCTTCTCCCGCCTCGGCTACCTGGAGGTGGAGACGCCGGTCCTGCTGTCGCAGGCCGGAGGGGCCGCCGCGACCCCGTTCAAGACCCATCACCGCGCCCTCGACATCCCCCTCTTCCTGAGGATCGCGACCGAGCTCTATCTCAAGCGCCTGATCATCGGCGGCTTCGACGGGGTGTACGAGATCGGCCGCATCTTCCGCAACGAGGGCATCGACACGCGCCACAACCCCGAGTTCACCATGCTGGAGGCGTACAAAGCCTACTCGGACTACAACGGCATGGCGGAGCTCTTCGAGAACATCGTGGGCGACGCCGCCGAGACCCTGGGGACCCCGTCGGTGGAGTACCGCGGCAAGCCCATCAACCTGAAGCCGCCCTTCCGCCGCCTCCGCCTCCCGGAGCTCTGGAAGGAGCATTGCGGGGCGGACATCCACGACATCCTCCAGGGCAAGGGCTTCAACCCCGCCGGCCTGACGGCGCTCGCCGCCCGCTTCGGCATCGACGCCGCCGGCGCGCCGCCGGCCAAGATCTTCGAGCGCATCTTCGACGAAAAGCTCCTCCCGAACCTGCACGAGCCGGCCTTCATCATGGACCATCCCACGGCCATCACGCCCCTGGCCAAGTGCCTTCCCGGGGACGAGTCTTTGGTCGAACGCTTCGAGTTCTTCATGGGCACCGAGGAGATCGCCAACGCCTACTCCGAGCTCAACGACCCCATCGACCAGCGCGAGCGCTTCGAGGAACAGGCCCGGCAGAAGGCCGGCGGGCAGGAAGACGCCGACGTCCTGGACGAGGACTTCCTGGAAGCCATGGAGCACGGCATGCCCCCGACCGGCGGCATCGGCATCGGCATCGACCGCCTGGCCATGGTGTTCACCGGGAACCCCTCCATCCGCGAAGTGGTCCTGTTCCCGACCCTGAAGCCGGAGTCGGCCTAGCGGCGCTCCCGTGAGCTTCGAGCTCTTCGTCGCGCTCCGCTACCTCAAGACCAAGCGCAAGGGGATATTCACCCTCATCACCACGGCCATCGGCGTGGCCGGGGTGTCCATCGGGACCGCGGCGCTGCTCACCACGCTCTCGGTCATGAACGGCTTCCAGGCCGACATCCGCGAGAAGATCGTCGGCGCGCAGGCCCATCTCACCGTGCACGCCCGCATGACCGACGCGAAGCGGGAGAAGCTCGCGCGCACCCTCGCCTCCCAGGAGGAGGTCGCGGCGGTCTCCCCCTTCGCCCTGGGACAGGCCATCATCACCTTCTCCGAGCGCTCCACGGGCTTCGTCCTGAAGGGCATCCGCCCCGCGGAAGAGTTCGCCGTGAACAACCTGAAGAACTCCCTGACCTACGGCTCCTGGGATGAAATAGGCGCTCCGGCAAACCCCGCCAAGGACGGTCGCCCCTCGGCGCCCGGGGTGGTCCTCGGCGAGGAGCTGGCGCGCAACCTGGGCGCCTGGACCGGCGACACGGTCATCGTGGTATCCCCCCAGGGCGTCGCCACCCCCATGGGACTCCTCCCCGCGATGAAGCGCTTCCGGGTCGTCGGCCTCATCAAGACCGGCTACTACGAATACGACAGCGCCACGGGCTACACCTCCCTGGAGGAGGCGGCCGCCTTCTTCAAGACCCCCGGCGGGATGTCGGGGATGCAGGCCCGCCTGACCCGGCTGGAATGGGCCGACCGGGTCTCCGAGAGCCTGCAGAAGACCCTGGGGTGGGACTACGCGGTCACCTCCTTCACCCAGATGAACCGGACCCTGTTCGCGGCCCTCAAGCTCGAGAAATCCGTCATGTTCCTCATCCTGGTCCTCATCATCGTCGTGGCCTCCTTCAACATCGCCTCCAACCTCATCCTCATGGGGACGGAGAAGACCCGGGACATCGGCCTCCTCAAGGCCATGGGCGCCACCCCGGGCCAGATCCGCCGCATCTTCCTCTGGGTCGGGCTGCTCATCGGCGGGGTCGGGATCGGGGTCGGGGTCCTGCTTGGCCTCTTCCTTTCCTGGGTCATCTGGCGCTTCCCGATCGTGGAGCTCCCCCCCGACATCTACTACCTCTCCCGCGTCCCGGTGCGGGTCGAACTCCTCGACGTGCTCGGGGTCATGGTCAGCGGCATCCTCCTCTCCGCGCTGGCCACCCTGTATCCGGCCTTCCGCGCGGCGAAGGTCGATCCCGTGGAGGCCATCCACTACCATGGCTGAACGGGAGCGCAAGGACCACGAGCCCATCGTCGAGCTCCGCGCGGTGACGAAATCCTATTCCCAGGGCTCCGCCTCCGTGGAGGTCCTGCGCGGGGCGGACCTCACCGTGCACGCCGGGGAGTTCGTGGCGATCCTGGGACCCAGCGGCTCGGGGAAGACGACGCTCCTCAATCTCATCGGCATGATGGACAAGCCCTCCTCCGGGGAGATCCGCGTGCTGGGCAAGCATACGGCCGGCCTGTCCGAACGGCACCAGGCCAAGCTCCGCAACCGCGGCCTGGGCTTCGTGTTCCAGTTCGACTCGCTCCTGTCCGAGTTCTCGGTGCTCGAGAACGTGACCCTTCCGGGCCGCATCGGCGGGATCCGGGGTCCGAAGCTGGAGGCCCACGCGCGCGAGCTCCTGGAGACCCTGGGCATCGCGAGCTTGCGCGACCGGTTCCCCACCCAGCTCTCCGGCGGGGAGCGCCAGCGCGCGGCCATCGCCCGGGCGCTAATCAACCGCCCCAGCCTGCTCCTGGCGGACGAGCCCACGGGGAACCTCGACCGGCAGAACGCGGAAGCGGTATTCGACCAGCTCAAGGTGCTCTGCGAGCGGTTCCGGGTGGCGGTGCTGATGGTCACCCATAACGAGGGCGCCGCGAGTTTCTCCACGCGGGCCATACACCTGCGCGACGGACGCATCCTGGAGAATTGAGATGACCTGTTCCCGCTGCGGAAAGAACGAGGCGGCGGTCTTCTACAAGCAGCTCACCGGCAACAAGATCCGCGAGTACCACCTCTGCCTGGACTGCGCCCGCGCCGCGGAGGGGGCCGCCGTGGACGCGGCCTCCCCGCTCTACAGCCTGCTCTCCATGATGGTCGACCAGGGCCTGCACCAGGCCCCCGCGGCCGATCCTCCCCCCTGCCCCCGCTGCGGCCTCCGCTACGAGGAGTTCCAGCAGGGCGGCCTGCTCGGCTGCACGGACTGTTACCAGACTTTCGCCCCCCAGCTCTCGGCGGTCCTGAAGAAATACCACGGAAGCACCAAGCATGCCGGCCGGGCCCCGGCCCGCGCCCCCCAGTCGGCCGAGGAACTGCGCCGCCGGCTGGCCGAAGCGGTCCATAAGGAAGATTTCGAGGAGGCCGCGCGCCTGCGGGACCTCCTGAGGAAGCTCTGATGCTGCTCCACAACATGCTGTCGAGCAAGATGGGCTGGGCCTCTCCCACCGGCCCGCGCCATGAGGTGGTCCTCTCCTCCCGGGTGCGTCTGGCCCGGAACCTGAGCCGGCACCCCTTCCCCGCCCGCGCCGGGAAGAAGGTCCTCGCCGCCGTCCTCAGCGAAGCCTTCTCCGCGGCCGCCCGCTGTCCCTCGCTCAAAGAAGGCGCGCGCATCGAACTGGACGAGGCCGACGACGTGGACCGGCTGTTCCTGGTCGAGCGACACCTCATCAGCAACCTCCTGGCCTCCCAGCCGGTCCAGCGCGGGGTCGCGGTGGGAGAGCGCGACGTGCTCAGCCTCATGGTCAACGAGGAAGACCATCTCCGCCTGCAGGCCATCGACTCGGGACTGGCGCTCAAGGAAGTCCTGACCCAGGCGCTGAAGCTCGACAACGAACTGGGCGCCTCCCTGGACCTGGCCTTCCATCCGGAATGGGGCTTCCTGGCCGCCTGCCCGACCAACACCGGCACCGGCATGCGGGCCTCCTGCCTGGTGCACCTGATCGGGCTGTCCCTCACGGGCCAGATCAACTCCACCCTCGAAGAACTCTCCCGCCACGGCGTCATCACCCGGGGCCTCTACGGCGAAGGCACCAAGGTCATGGGGGATTTCTACCAGATATCCAACGCGGTCGCCCTGGGGCCGACCGAGGAGGAGCTCATCGCGGGCGTCACCACGGCGGTCTCCCGCCTGGTCGACGCGGAATCAATCGCGCGCCGGGAACTCTCCACGGGATCGCGCAAGACGCACCTGGAGGACCTCGTCTACCGCTCCCTCGCCGTCCTCTTCAGCGCCCGCCTCATCTCCTACGAAGAGGCGATGCAGCACCTCTCCCGCGTGCGCATGGGGCTGTCCTTGGGCTGGGCCATGCCCGCGGACCTCAACGCCGTCAACGAACTGGTCGTCCTCGCCCAGCCGGCGCACATCCAGATGCTGGCCGGCAAGGCCCTGGAGCCCCAGGACCGCGACTTCCTGCGCGCGACCCTCCTGCGGCGCAAGCTGCGCCGGGACGGGATGGAAGCCCTGGGCTAGTGTAGTTCGTTTCGTCCCGACATCCACTACGTCATACCGGCGGAAGCCGGTATCCAGCGTGCCTGGACCCCGGCTTTCGCCGGGGTGACGAATGTGAAATGATTCGGATACGGGTTGCGGCTACACTGAGGTCAGACGCCATGACCGCGACCCGCCGAAGCCGCCTCGCCGCGACCGCCGCCATCCTCTGGGCGCTGTCCGCCGTGCCGGCCGGAGCGGGGACGTTCCGGCTGCGCGTCCTCCCCGCCCTCGCCCTGGACCGGTTCGCCATGGACCTGGGGGCGTACCGGCCGCGGCTGGACCCGCTCGATTCCCGGGCCTATCAGGAACTCGCGCGCCGCGATGGGGAGGTCCCGGACCAGGCCCGCCTGACCCGCTTCGCCCTGCTCGCCGGGAAGTTCATGGGCCGCGGCGACCTCGCCTCGTTCTACGGCCTGCGCATCCGCTTCAAGGTCGTCCTGGAATAGCCTCCCTCCAGAAACGAGCGCCGGGACCCGCGGCGGAGAGTCCGGGGTCCCGGCGTTTAAGAAGGTCCGGCTTTCCCGGACAGGGCAGCCGAATCCACCCGCCCGGGGATCCTGCGCCAGCCTCAGAACTGATAGGCGAGATAGGTCCCCACCATGTGTGCCGTATAGTCGTAGTGCTTGTCCCCGATCCGGACCAGCTTGGTCGTGTTCTCCCCCGAAGCGCCGCTCAAGTAGGACGCGTTGTTGGTGAAGTCGTTGACCTGATACCATGAGAACAGGTAATTCAGGCCCACTTTCAGGTTCTTGAGCATCTGGTACGAGCCGCCCACGCGGAGGTCGTGCTGCCGGTTGACCACCACGGGCCAGACCTGGGCGGCGCCGTTGAGGAGCTTCGCGCCGTCCTCTCCGGCCGCGGTCGCGCCCTCGGCATTGGGGTTCCAGGTGTCGAAGCGCATCCGGCTCTCGGAGAACTCGTAGCCCGCATTGAGCGCGACCTTCTCGGGGATGGGGCGCAGCGTCGCCTCGAAGCCGATCGTGTCCACGTCCTCCGTGATCTCCGTGTTCCAGTAGTTGAACGGGTTGAAGTTGTCCGCCGCGAAGTCGTCGTCCAAGGCTCCCGCCAAATTAAAGGCGTCGTCCTTGGCCGCGTTCTGGATCAGCCCTTTCCGGCGCTCGCGGACGTAGTTCGCCGAGACCGAGAAGTTCTCGGAAAGGTCGTAGCTCGCGTCCACGCTGCCCATGAGGTTCTTCTGGCTCTTGTAGCCGAAGCGGTCGCCGGCGCCGTAGGCGTCGTCCTGATACTGACCGCCGAACCCGAAGGAAAGGGCTTCCGCGGGGGTGAGCTCCGCGCGCAGGTTCGTGCGCTGGCGGATGCGATCCGCCCAGTTGAAGTTCGCCAAACCCTTGGCCTCGGGGTTGGCCTTCGTCGCCCCCCCCTTGTAGTTCTGCACGGTGCGGTGCGCCCAATGGTAGGAGCCTTTCAGGCTGGCGACCTTCACGGGCTTGTAGACGAAGCCCGTGCCCGCCCCCACCTCATCGGTCCCGTCGATGCGCTGCTGTTTATGGTCGTAGCGGTCCCAGAGGAGGTCGGCCTCGACGTTGAGGGGCTGGGCGAGTTGGTAATCGACGCCGAGCGTCGTGGTCTGCCGGGTATAGGAGGCGGCGTCGTTCTGGACAGGGGCGCCCGAGTCGTTTCGGGTCGTCCGCCAGTAAGATTCGCCGAAGCCCGCGTAGCCGGGGAACGCGATGCGGTCGGACTGGTTCTTGTAGTCGTAGTACCGGTACTTGAGCGAGGCCCCCAGCGAATCGATGGGCCTGCTGGTGAGGGCGTAGCTCTGGGTAAGGGTCCAGATCTCGCCGTTGAAGCGCTGCACCGGCGTCGCACCCTCGGTGGTGACGTTGGCGGGCGCCCCGTTGACGCCCGCGATGGCGGAGTTGAGGGTGTAGGGCGCCAGCAGTTCGCGCTGGTTGATGAGCCCGTAGCTCAGGCTGCCGGTGAACCGGCTGTGCAGGGGCAGTTCCACCGAGCCCGACAGCACGACGTCGTGGGATTGGCTCGAGGGCGGCAAGGACAGCTGCCCCTCGACGAACCGGCTGCGGTCGTAGGAGTTGGCGTTGGCACCGAGTTCGCTCTTGGCGCCCGCGTCCGTGGTCCGGAAGGGATTGGCCCACCGGAGGGTGCGGTCGCTGTTGTGGAAGTCGGTGAAGGTGTACTCGACGTCCGCCAGCCAGCCCTTCTTGTAGACGCCTCCGCCCGCGTTCAGGGTGGTGGTGTAGTAGTGGATGGGCTCGACCAATTCCGTGCCGGTGAGCACGAACTGGTCCTCAAAATGCGTCGTCGCGTTGTTGGGGAAAGGCTGGAAGTACCGTTCGTAAGTGCCCGAACCCATCGGCCGCGCGCCGTCGCGCTTCTCGTGGTTGACCTTGACCCAGGTCTTGACCTCGGGGGCGAGGTTGAGACCCAAGGACAGGGAGGAGCGTTCGCGCTGCAGTTTGAAGGACATCGGGTCCGCGCCCGAGATGAGGTCGCGGATGACCGCCTGCTGCAGGGAGTCTTCGAGGGTCGCGTCGGTCCGGGCGAGACTGCCGCGGTCCTGGCGGGTCTGCTCGTTCGCTTCCAGGTAGCTGCGCGTCACCTGGTCGCTGAAGGTGAGCCGCCCGGTGCCGGCGTTGCCGAGGATCATCGTCCCCGTGTAGTAGTTGTGCGGGGTCCGGTCATAGGACGCGGCGATGTCCCATTTGCCGTAGGCGCCGCCCCGGACCTTATAGGACTCGTCCGCCCGCGCCGCGTTGCGGGCCTTGAAGTTCATGAAATACGGCGACGTCTCCCCCTCCAGGCGCAGGAGGATGTCGTTGATGAGGAAGCCGTCGCGCAGATCGCGGTACTCCTGAAACCGTTCCTCGGAACCGGCTACGCTCTTCTTCTGGCCGCCGATGTTGAGGTCGCTGGAAGCGACCCGCATTTCCGCCGCGGCCGATGCGGCCAGAAACGCCAGGGACAGGGAGAGTCCCAAGTGGATCATGCGATGGATTCTGATCATGTGTTCTCCTCTTTGGTCGTAGCCGGTGAAATCCGCTTTAACGCTGCAGGACCGCGCCCGAAGGGTGGTTCGAGCCGTGGACCATGGAATGGCAGCCCAGACAGGCGCGGCCGGTCGCGTAGGCCGAGTTCGCGGCCAGGGTCCCGGACTGATGCCGTCCCTGCATGTGGCAGGACTGGCAAAGGCGCGGGACCTTCACGACCAGGAGCTTGTCGTTGGAGGAACCGTGCGGGGAGTGGCAGGTCATGCAGTCCTCCTTGACCGGCGCGTGCTCCCAGAGGACGGCGGCCTGCTTCTCGGTGTGGCACTCGTAGCACTTGTCGTTGATGGACTTGGCCGCGATGAGCTTTTCGCTGCGCGAACCGTGAGGATTGTGGCAGGAGGAGCAGGTCATCTTCCCCTCGCCGGTCTTGGAGGAGGAATCGCGCAGGGGGTGCTTGGAGCGTTTGGCGATATCGGCTTTCACGTCCTTGTGGCAGGAAAGACAGAGTTCGACCTCGGTCTTCTTTTTAAGGAGCAGGTCGGTGCCGCCATGGACCTTGTGGCAGGAGACGCAGCTTTCGCCCTTGCCGTCGTGGGCGCTGCCCGCCCAGAACATGCGCGTCCGGTCGCCGGAATGGCAGTTCAGACAGGCCTCGGAGGCCTTCTCCCCGAGGGCCTTTCCCGGGTTGAAGATCTCCTTCGTGTCGCCGGCCTCGGCGTGCAGGGAACCCGCCCCGTGGCAGGTCTCGCAGGCCTGCTCCGGCGCGACGCCCTTGATCGCTTCCAGGCGTTTGCCATGCGCGGTCCCCTTGAGGGAATCCGCCTTATCGGCATGGCAGCCCGCGCAGGCGGCGGCGCCGACCTTCTCCGCCGCGGCGAAGGCCGTCGTCGCCGAGACCAGGGCGACGGCCATGGCGAGCATTGCGTTGATGATCAAACGTGTCATGTACCCCTCCTGCATATCTTATGGAGCAGCGGTTGAAATCGATGCGCCCGCCGCCTGACCCAGGCGTTCGCGTCCGATGATCGGCCCCGTTCTTCACAGGGTCATACTGCAACAGCCCATCCAAACGGCGCAAAAACCGGAGATTTCGCGGCATGACGATGATCTCCGTCGGAGATCCGGTGGGATGACGATCGCGGGCGACGGATCCGGTGGGCGCGGGATGCGGCGTTCCGGGAGATTCTCCCGGGTCCCTTCGGGAATCTTTCCCGACTCAGTACGACTTCAGCTTGTTGTAGAGGGTCTTGGCGTCGATGCCCAAGATGGCCGCGGCGCGCGTCCTGCTGCCCTGCGCTTGGTTCAGGACCCGCAGGATATGCTCCTTCTCCACGGCCGCGAGGGAGGAATCCGGGGACAGCTGCGGCGCCTGGGACGGCTGGGCGGGCCGCGGCAGGAGGCGGAAATCATCGGGCTGGACTTCCTTCCCCTCCCCGAACAAATAGGCGCGTTCCACCGCGTTCTTGAGTTCCCGCACATTTCCCGGCCAATCATACGCGGCGAGGACGTCCCGGGCGGCACGGCTCAGCCGCACGGGGCCCCGCCCGCCGCGGGCGCGGAACTCCGCGAGGAAATGCTCCGCGAGGACCTGGATGTCCTCCTTGCGCTCCCGCAAAGCGGGGACTTCCACGCGCACGACGTTGATCCGGTAGAACAAGTCCTCCCGGAATCTGCCGTCCTGGATCGCGGCGCCCAGGTCCTGGTTCGTGGCGCTCAGGACTCGGGCTTTGGATCGCAAGCTCTGGGTGCCGCCGAGTCTGCGGTATTCCCCGGAGTCCAGGAAGCGGAGCAGCTTCATCTGGACCCCCGGCGACATGGTCCCGATCTCATCCAGGAACAGGGTGCCGCCGTCAGCCAGCTCTATGAGCCCCGGCTTGCGGCCGACGGCCCCCGTGAAGGCTCCCCTTTCGTAGCCGAACAGCTCGCTCTCCAGCAGGGTCTCCTGGAAAGCGGAGCAGTTCAGCGCGATGAAGGGGCCGTCGCGGCGCCGGCTCTCGGCATGGAACATCCTGGCGACCAGCTCCTTCCCTACGCCCGTCTCCCCTGATATGAGGATCGGGGACTCGGCCGGTGCGATCTTGCGGACCAGGCCCCGGAGCTCCTCCATCCGGGAACTCTTCCCGATCAGCTCCGAGCCGCCGCCCTGGCGAGTCAGTTCGGACTTGAGCACTTCGTTCTCCCGCCGCATCCGCGCGGCCTCGAAAGCCCTGCCGATGAGCAAGAGGAGTTCCTCGGGATGACAGGGCTTGGTCAGGTAATCGTAGGCTCCGAGTTTCATGGCTTCGATCGCCGTCTCGACCGTCGCGTTGCCTGTGAGCATGATGACCTGGACCGTCGGATACTCCCGCCGCACCTCGCGCAGGAGCTCCACTCCGTCATCCTTGCCGAGAGAAAGATCGATGAGCGCGACGTCCGCCCGTTCGGCCGCCAGTTCGACCAAAGCCCCGGCGCGGTCGTGCGCCGCGCGGACCGGATAGCCTTTACGGACGAACTCTTTGCAGAGCGTGGCGCAGAATCCACGCTCGTCATCCACCACGAGGACGGCAGGGACCTGACTCATGACATTCCTCCCGGAGACTCCCAGGCCGCGGCCGGCCTCTGGGCAGGCTTCGCCGGCAGATAAACCTCGAAGTTCGCCCCCCCGCCGGACGGGCTTATCGCCGCGATCCGCCCGCCGTGGCCCTCGACGATCCTCTGGCAGATCGCCAGACCCAGCCCGGTCCCCTCCCCCTGCGTCTTGGTGCTGAAGAACGGAGTGAACAGCTTCGCCAGGTCCGCAACCCGCACCCCGGGGCCCGTATCCCCGACGGAGAGCCGCACGCCGGCGTCGACCGCACACGTCCGGACCGTCAGGTGTCCGCCCGCCGGCATCTGGTCCACGGCGTTGAGGCAGAGGTTCAACAGGACCTGCCGAAGCTGGTCGCCGTCGGCCTGCAACGGGGGCAATCCCTCGGAGAGCTCCAAACGCACATGGATTCCCGCCTTTTGGCAGCGCTGCTCGATCAGAGGCACGGTGTCCGCCACCACGGCATTGATGTGGACGCTGGCCCACCGCGGTTCTCGCTGCCGCGCGAAATCCAACAACCCGGAAGTGATCTTCTTGCACCGGAAGATCTCATTCCTTATCGCCGTCAGATATTCCGGGAAATCCTCGAACCCCGGCTGCGCCCGCAAGGCCGGCGCTGCGGAACGCTCCCAAAGCGCCTGCGCGCAGAAAGACATGTGGTTGAGGGGATTATTTACTTCATGAGAGACACAGCTGGCCAGTTCGCCGATGGCCGCGAGCCGGCCGGCCCGGATGAGCTGATCCTGCGACGACTTCAGGTTCTCGGCCATCTTGTTGAACTCCGCGGCCAGTTGGCCGACCTCGTCGCCGGACCCGCCTCGGGCGCGGGCTTCGAGATTCCCGGACCCCACCGACCGCGCGGCTTCGATGAGGTTCTGGATGCGGCCGCAGAGCCGGCTGGTGAGCCAATGCGCGGCGATCAGCCCCAGGATGAGGGCGACGGCTGCCAGCACCCCCCAGCCGAAGGCCATCCGAGCGACGCGCCGGCGCACCGACTGCTCCTTGATGCCCACGTGGATCGCCCCCAGCCTGCCGTCCAGCAGAGGCCGCGATACGTCCTGCAGGAACCCTTCCTCCGTCCGCAGCAGCTGTACGTCCCGGGGGCCGGCGGGATGGGCCTGCGGGAGTCCCGCCGGCATGCCTTGCGGGAAGGTGTGGGCGATCACGCCGCCGCCCGCGTCAGCGACGAACACGTAGCGCACGTCTTCGCGAGTCCGGACCGCCTCCGAGATGAGGTCGTGGAGAGCGTAGACGTTGTCGGTGAGGACGAATTGCTCCGCAGCACGGCCCAGGAGCTCCGCGGTGGTCCGCCCCCGCCGGGACAACTCGTCGCGCAGGAGTTCCGCCAGGCCGTGATGGATGCTGCCCATGACGGCCGAGCCGAACACCATCACGAGCAGCAGCGCCCCCGCCATGATCTTCCGCCGCAATCCCAGGCTGCCCAGCCGGGCGACCAAGCCGGGCCGCCGTGTCATCGGGCGCGGGCCGCGGACTTCCGAGACTCGCCGCGCATCGCGCGCACGCTGTCGTAAGCGGAATCCGGCTGCAGGACGAACTGCTCGATCCGGGCGAGCCGAAGCAGGCGGCGCCCCTCGGGGTCATCAGCCATGGCCAAGAAGGCTTCGCGCAAGAGACTCTTCAACTCCGGGTCCAGGGCCGGGTGGACGACCAGGGGATGGATGCCGAATTCGGGAGAACGGTCGACGACCCGGACCTTGGCCGCCAGCGCCGGGGCGTCCATCGCGAGTCCTTCCAACACGGCTTGATGCACGGCCGCTCCGTCCACGAGCCGCTCCGCGACGGCCCGGATGGAATTGTCGTGACCGTGGGTGTAGATGATCTTGGAGAAGAACCGGTCCGGGCTCATTCCCAGGCGCCGAACGGCTGCGACGGGGAAGATGCTGCCGCTGGTGGATAAGGGATCGGTCAGCGCGAAACTCCTGCCGCGCAGGTCGGACAAGCTGCGGCAGGGGCTGTCCCGGTGGACGATGACGCAAGCGTGATAGGTGGACTTCCCCAATACCAGGGGCGCTGCGAGGATCTCGGCGCCGAACTTATCGTGACCCTCCACGTACGGACCGCTGCAGACCAGGGCCGCGTCGACGGCCCGGCGTTCGATGAGCGCCAGGACCTCGGCATAGGTCTCGCGCTGCACCAGTTCCACGGGCCGTCCGAGCTTGCGGCCGATGTACCGCATTATCTCCTCGTAATCCGAGAGGTTCTTGCGCGGGGAAGATATGGAAGAAAGAGCGAACCTCAGCGGCGCCGCGGACCCTGCGGAAACGGCGGATTCCCCCTGGGTCGACGAAAGCTGCACGGATGGGATGGACTCACCATTGCCGCACGCCATGAACAGCGACAGAGCCGCGAGGCTCCCTCCGCGCTGAACCCATCCTCGACGCATCGGTTGATTATGCAATTTTCGGCCCCGCCAGAGAACATCGCGGCATGAGCCGACTGATGGACGACGACGGACTCCGCCCTCAGGCCCCGCGGAACCCGAAGCAGCGCGCGACCGTGAAGAGGATGACCGCGCCGGTCCAGTAGATGAGCGGCAGGCCCGCCAGCGTCCCCGCCCATTTCCGCCAGGAGCCGTCCGGGCGGGGCTCCGGCAACTGGTCGGCCACGGTCCAGTACGCAGCCGCGCTCATCGCCTGATAGTTCAGCATGACGTACGGCAGCAGCAATAACATCATCGGATCGGCCCGCCACATGGAGATCCCATCCCCCAAGGCCTGTCCCGCGCTCACCAGGAGGGCGTACTCCCAGCGTCCGAAACGATAGCGTCTGATGAGGAACCCGATCCAACCGAAGACGGCCAGATAGACGGGCAGGGTGAACAGCAGATCGATCGCGTAATTGCGCAAAACCTGGAGGAACGGCGTCGATGCGCTCACCGCCAGGCTGGGGAAGACCGGATTGGAGAACATATGGAGGCCCTCCACCACAGCCGCCCCCGCCAGGCCGCGCCACATGAACCAACGCAAGGGCTTATCGATAGGGGATCTCCGCGCGTATGCGAACCCCATCTGCAGCAGGAGGAAGAGCAGCGCGCCCCCATGGACGAGGTTGTCCTTGGACAGGCCGCCCTTTCCGAAGGCCAGCCCCAGCGTCAGCGCCGTCCATATGAGGTAGAGCGTCGGACCCGCGCGGAACCCGCCGAAGAGACGGCTCATGGCAGGGCGGGGAGCTCGTAGACGGCGGCGGCGGTATCCCGGTAGACGCTGCGCCACCCGGCCAACTGGGGATAGTGCTTCACGTAGCCGGCGCGCAGCACCAGGAAACGGGCGCCGAAGGTCCGGCTCAGCCAGCTGGGGTCGATGGGGTCCATGCCGGAGCGCATCCGCTCCAGCCTCGCCCCGGCCGAATCGGCCGGACCGCGGCCGTAGAAGGGTTCCAGCCCCGCCAGGTAGCGCTGACTCCGGCCGTCATAGAACAGCTCGGGGAAATCGCTCCACCAGAGGTTCGCGGCCGTCTCGCCGGGGGCGAGGTTCGCCGCCAGCCAGGCCGCGGCGCCGCGGAAACGCGGAGGGCGCAGGCCCCGGATCTGCGGCAATAGCGGCGCCAGCACGGCCGCCTGAGCCAGCACGGCCGCCGCGAAGATGCCGGCCAGGACCCGGCGCCGGCGGCCCGCCTCGGCCCACGCGCGCAGGGGTCCCGCGAGTCCCCACAGGGAATCCCGCCACAGCAGGCCGAAAGCCGCCGCGGTCAGAGGAGCCGCGTATTCGATGCCGCTCTGGGTCCCCAACGTCATGACCAGGCCGAAACCCGCCGCGGCCAGGAGCCCCAGGGTCTCGCTGCGCAGGCCGCCCTTCTCCTGCCAGCAGGCGAACCCGCCGCTGAGCACGAGGGCCGTGACCAGGGGATAGACGTGCCAGATCCCCCGCGGCGAATACGGCGTTACCCAGTCCCCGCTCGCGGCCACCGCGGCGACGCTCCCCGCGCGGAAGGATTCGAAGGCCGCCCCCGCCTGGCTCGCCAACGCCGTGAGCCCGGCGGGGGATTGCGGATGCAGCAGGAGGCCGGCGGCCAGACCGGCGGCGGCGGCGGCCGGAGAGCGCCAATCGAAGGCTCTGGGAAGCCTGCCCCCCTCTTCGTCCGTCGCCTCGCCGCCCGACCAGCGGGCGGCGGCGAAGATCAGGGCGACCGCCGGGTAGACGAAGACGAAGGCGCGGCTCCACGACCACAGGACCCCGAACGCCAAGGCCCAACGCCAGCGCTCCTCGATGAGCGGCGCCAGACCCGCGACCAGCAGGAGGCTCGCCAGCACGTGCGAGTCCGTGAACCATAGGCGCAGGAGGAACGGCGAGCCCAGGCAGGCCAGCAGCAAGGTCGGCACCCAGGGCGCCGGGACCCGCTGGCGCGCCAGGAAGCCGTGCAGGAGCGGGAACAAGGACGCGCTGAGCAGGGTCGAGCCCAGGAGGAAGCCCCCCAGCGGTTCCGCGCCCCGGGCGAAAGGGGCGAGCAGGGCATGATAAAGGAAGGCGGGGTCGAAGAACCGCTCCCCGAGGGCCCCGGCTTGGATCCAGGCGAAGCTCCGGGCCAGGCCCAGCTCGGGCAGCATTCCGGCGAAGCGCGCGTGGAAATAACCCGCGCGCTCGGCCAGTCCCCCCGCCTGCATATGGAGGAAGCCGTACAGCCCGGCCATATAAAGGAAGACCGCGGCCGGGAAGAAGCGCCTCAGAGCCGGATTTCCCATCCGGTCCGGAGGGCGAAGCATTCCATGCCGGAGCCCGCCTCCTGGATGATGCGGCGGGCGTCGGCCAGCAGCGCGTCCATGCCGTCGTCCGAGCGATCCTGGTTGTGATGGGTGAGTCCCAGCCGCTTGACGCCGGCCGCCAGGGCCAGCCGCACGGCCTCCGGATACGGCGTGTGCCCCCAGGAGCGCGTGAGCCGATACTCCTCGGGGGTGAACTCCGCGTCATGGACGAGCAGGTCCGCCCCGGCGCAAAAGTCCCGGTAGGCCTCGAATTGGAGCCCGCCGGGATGCGGGAAGCCGAACTCGTTGTCCGTGAGGAAGACGAAGCTGCTCCCCCCCTCGGTGAACTTGTAGCCGATCCCCTGGTTCGGGTGACTGAGCAGGATGGGCTGGACGCGCAGGGAGCCGATGGCGAACGGCGCCAGGCAGTCCCCCCGGAATTCCTTCTTCGCCGCCATCTCCTCGAAGCGCACCGGAAAGGTCGGCGGGCTCATGGTGAGGTCGATCATGCTCTTGATCGACTTGTGCGCGAAGGGACACCCGTAGAAGATGAGTTCCGTCTGCGGCCGATAGGCCGGTTTGAAGAAAGGGAAGCCCATCACGTGATCCAGATGGGCGTGCGAGAAGATGATGTGGAACCGTTTCAATCCCTCCTTCAGGGCGCTGTTGCCCAGGGCGCGGATCCCGGAACCCGCGTCGACGACGACCAACTCGCCCTCGGCGGTCCGGAGCTCCAGGCAGGTCGTATCCCCTCCGTAGCGCAGGTATTCGGGCCCGGACACCGGCAGGCTGCCCCGGCAGCCCCAGCAGCGGATCATCATTGGATGGGGTTCCCGTGCAGCTCATGCGGCATGGGGGCGCCGCGGATCTCCCCCGTCCCGGCGGTGCGTTTCTCGGTCCCGAAGCGCCGGACCCCGGTGACCGAGACCCAGACCCCGTCGATGCAGTAGTGGACCCTGGATTCGCGGTCAACGGACTCGTCCTCGATCCCCAGGACCCCGAGGGGAAGGCTGAGCGCGGCTTCATCCGGGGATAGGTCCCTGTTGAGGAGGAACCCTTGCTGGGCGGGCCGTATCAAGCGGGAATAGCCCAGCCGACCCTTGCCGACCTCCAGGAGATGGTCCTTGTCGTTGACCCGCGCCAGCTCGCTGGGACAGGCCCCGGGAGCCTTGGGATCGGCCCAGACCACGTGGATCGCGGTGTCGGTGCCGCGCGAGCACAGCACGGCCCAGTCGAAGCGCCGGGGGTCCTGCAGCGGCGCGCTGAAGAAATTGTGGTCGCGGCTCTCGAAGGCGCTCTGCGGCACCGTACAGCCCGCGTCCCGCAGCTCGGCGGCGACCGGCCGCGGGAACGCTCCGATGGAGCGCGGGCTCAGGCGCCGCATCGTGAACATCGCCTCATCCGGGGTCTGGCGCCTCCGCGCGGCCGCGGCCGCTTCCTCGGTGCCGATGCTCCAACCGTAGAGTTCGGTCTTCGGGACGTCCCGGAACCCCGCGACGGCCGCCGCGACCAGGAACAGCCCCAGGGCGGCGCTCAGCGCGGCATAAAGATTCTCGGCGGGGTCCCGCTCCGGGGCCGAGGCCGCGTTCACCCGGACGCAGAGGACGCTGGCGAAGATGAGGAGCGCGGCGGAGATTCCGAGCAAGGGACCGGCGGCCAGGGCGGCGGGCAAAGACAGGAGGATGAGCCCCGCGGCGGCCGCGAAGACCCGGCGGTTGTCGGGGAGCCACAGGCGCTCGAGCGAGGGGCGGATGCCCGTCACCGCCAGGGCGTGGAGTCCCAGCGCGAGCAGGACGTGGGCGACCCGCTCCCCCAGCCCGCCGCGCGCGATCCCGAGCTTCCCCATATGGGCGAAGAGCGCCAGGGACCAGGCGAGGCTCAGCCAGACCGCCACGTAGGCCGAGCGCGCCGCGAACGTGACGGCCGGCGTCGTCAGCCTGTGCTTGCGCAGCAGATCGCTCGCATCGCTCATGCGGGGTATTGTAGCTAAGAGCCTATCCCAACGCCAGGCTGCCCTGAGCGGGGCGCGAGGGGCCCTCGTCGTAGTGAATGAACGACCGTTCATTTTCATAGGCCCCTGGACCCACGCCCCCCTAGAGCGATTAACGCCGGGTCTTAGGCCCGTACGACCCATACGCCGCGCCGCGGCAAGCACTATGATACCCGTAGGATGATGCACCGCCTCCTCGCGCTGACCCTCGCCATCGGCTCCCTGCCGGCGCCGCTGCGCGCGGCCGCGGTCGTCGCCCCCGCGGTCCGCATCTCTGGGCCCGCGCTCGGCGGCGTCATCCCGACGCTCCAGCTCCCCTCGCTCACCGCGCCCCTCTCGTCGCCCACCCCCGTCTTCACGCTGTCCCCCTCCCTCGGCCTAGCCCCGTCTTTGACCGGGACCCCCGCGCTGCATCTGCCCCAGGCCGCGATCGCCGGACCCTCGGCGGAGGCCCTGAAGACGCCAGCCCCGGTCCTCCAGGCTGTCAGCCCCGCGCGAGCCTCCGCCCTGGGCGCGGCCGCGGCGGGCGCCTCCATGCTCCCCGCCGCCCGAAAAGGCGTTTCCGCGGAGTTCGGCAGCCACGACGCGTCCGTCCTTTTCGACGGAACCGGAAGGCGCGCGACGGCATCGCACCCCGTCCCCGCCGCAGGAGGCGAAGCGCCCGGATGGACCGCGGACACCTTCCGCGGCGCGGACGGCGGCACTTTGCACTTCAGGTCCCGGCAGGGCTCCTACCCGGCCCAGACGCCCACCGTCTACGCGGGCGGGCTGGCCCTCGCCGAGAGCTACGAATCCATCTTCACGGCCGAAGCGCGGCCCGCGGCCGACCAGTACTTCCTCTGGCTGCGCGGGCACGCCCCCTCCCCCTGGGCTCCGACGACCAGGGTCTACGACGCCGACGCGCTGGACCTGGCACGGATGATCGTCACCGCCGGCCGGCGCTCCGGCTCCGGACGGATCGACCTCGCCCTGCACTCCTATTCCGTTCTGGTCTTCCAGCGGATGCTCCAGCTCCGCCGCGACCCCGAAGTCCGGCAGGCGCTCGCGCTGCTGCGCGGGGCGCGCGTGACCCTCATCAACGCGACCACCCACTACGGCGACAGCGAGACGGCCGCGGGCGCGCAGTACGCCGAGATGGCCAAGGCCATACGCATGCTCGTCCAATGGCTGGACATGATGGATTCCTACGCCGCCGCCTGGGAGGCGGCCGCGCGGCTCAACCCGGTCGCCGCCCCTTCCATACGCGCCGGCCTGGCGGCCTGGAGGCTGCAGCGCGAAGCGGTCCTCGCTCTCGCGTCCAAAGGCGCGGTGGACGAGCTGCGCAAGCATCTGGCCGAACCCTGGGCCCCCGCCATCGACTTCATCAGGCGGGACCTCCTGGAGAAGGTCGCCCGGAACGCGCAGGACAGAGGCTGGCAGGAAGCCCTCCTGCGGCGGGCCAACGACACTTCCAAGCTGGAGTTCCGCAAGTCCGACGTCGCGCTCCTGCGCCGTCTCGGCGTCCGGATCGACGTGGTGCACTCCCACGATGACCAGCTCATCCCCTGGGTGAGCGCCAAGCTCCTCTTGGACCTTATGGGCATCGCGGCCCCGGAAGCCGCGCCTCCCGCCGACACCGTCCTGCGGAGCCCGGACGGGCTGTTCCGCCTCTTCGTGGTCGACGGCGACCACTACTTCCCGCTCAAGCAGCCGGCGGCGATGGGAGAGCTGCTGCGCCGATGAAGCCCTTCCGCGCCTTCGCCTTCCGGCCTTCCGAGACCCTCCGCTCCGAGCGCATCGAGCGGGAGGTCTCGGACCTCAGCACCTTCTCGGACCGCCTCCTCATGAGGGTCCACTCCGACGCGGTCCTGGCGGCTCCGCCGCAGGGCTTCTGGACCCGGCTCGCGGGCCCCGTGCCCGGCCTGCAGATCGCGGGGACCCTGCCCGGGGACTCCTGGGGACGCTACCTCCTCCGCGTACCGACGGCCTGGAACGGCCGGCTTGTCATCGCCGGCTCTCCGGGCCTGTGCGGCGTGCGCGGCTACGACCTCTACTGGGCCGACAAGCTGCTCCAGGAGGGCTGCGCTTTCGCGTGCACCGATAAAGGCCTGCGCGTCGCGGCCGACGGCGACCTCCTCTACGTACCGCAGGCGCCCGAATGCGGCCTGGCGCGCTGGTACCCCAGGCTCAAGGCCCTGGCCGAACTGTCGCGCGTCGAGCTGCGGCGGGCCCGCGGCCGGGTCCCGGGACGGACCTACGCGGTCGGAGTCTCCAACGGCGGCTACCTGGCGCGCTGCGCGGTGGAGCGCGACCCCTCCCTGTTCGACGGGGCGGTGGAGGTCTCGGGCGTGCTGTGGACCGCCCAGGACAACCTTCTCTCCCAGCTTCCCGCCGCCCTGCGCGCCGCGGACGCCCAGCCCCTGGACCGGGCCGCCCTGCGCGCCGCGGGCTATCCGGCGGAGCCTCAGAACGACGGCCTGCTCGCGCTCTGTCGCGGCGCCTACTGGGAGCCCACCTTGCTGCTCTGCCTGGGCGATCTCGATCCGGATTACGGCGGCCCCCTCCAGGACTACGACCTCTCCGCTCGCCGGGCGCAGGTCTCCGGACGCCTGGCCGCGACCTGCCTCACGGGCCGCTTGGCCAAGCCCCTCATCTCGCTCGCCGGCGGGCTCGACTTCCTGATCACCTGCCGCAGCCACGCGGTCGCCTATCGGGACCTCGTGGCCTCCGCGGGCTGCTCGGCCCTGCACCGCCTGCGGGTCCGCGCGCGCGCCACGCACGTGGACAAGGACTGCGAATTCATCCCGGGGCTCGACCCCCTCATGCCCCACGCCCACCGGGCCTTCGACGAACTCGTCGCCTGGGTGGAACGGGGCGAAGCGCCCCCCGCCGACTCCCACCCCGCCCTGGAAACCGCCTCCGCATAGACCCATGCCCCCCTTGACAAACGCCCACTCTCCTGCTAACCTAATGAACGAACGATCGTTCATTATCAGGCCCAGGAGGCAGTCATGAAGACCCCCGCACGCCGCGCCGAGAAGGGTTCCGGGAACCGGGACCGCATCCTCAAGGCCGCCGCCGTGCTGTTCCGCAGGCAGGGCTTCCACGGCACCTCAACCCGCGAGATCGCGGAGAAGGCCGGGGTCTCCCTGGGAAACATCTACAACCACTTCCCCACGAAGGAAGCCATGTTCGCCACCCTGCTCAAGGATTATGAGGAGGAGTATTTCTCCCCCTCCCAGCCGCTGCACAAGGTGTTCATGAGCACGGACTTCCCCGACAACATCGAGGCCCTGGGGGCGGCCAGCGGCCGGATGGTCGAGAAGTTCGGCGACTACATGCTGCTCATGTACGTGGATGTGGTGGAGTTCGACGCCAAGCACATCTCCCGGCTCTTCACCGGGATGCGGGACCGCTACACCGCCGTCCTGCGTTCCCGGCCCGGCCCGGCGCCCCGCCTGGCGGAAGGCATCGACCCGGCCGCGGCCATGATGATGGTGGTCTGGAGCTTCTTCAACTACTTCACCATGGAGCGCCTCTTCCGGGTGAAAGGTCTCTACGGCATGGAGGAAACCGAGGTCATCGGCATGTTCTCGGAGGTTTTCAGGAGGGGTCTCCTTCCTAGATAACGTCGGACATGGAGGTCGTCATGAACGTGAAGGACAAGGTCGTGATGGTGACGGGAGCGGCGCGGGGCATCGGCAAGACCGCGGTGCGCATGTTCCTGGAGCGCGGGGCGAAGGTCGCCATGTGCGACATCCACGAGGCCCAGCTCGAGGCCGCGGAGAAGGACTTGAACCCCGCGGGCGCCCTGCCCCTGATATCGGTGGCCCTCGATGTGTCGAACCGCGTCTCGGTCGACCTGGCGGTCAAGAAGGTCGTCGCCCAATGGGGCCAGGTGGACGTGCTCATCAACAACGCCGGCATCACGCGCGACGCCATGCTCCACAAGATGACCGAGGACGACTGGGACCGGGTCCTGGACGTGAACCTCAAGGGGGTCTTCAACTGCACCCAGGCCGTGCTCCCCTCCATGACCGCCCGCCAGAAGGGCGCCATCATCAACACCTCCTCCATCGTGGGGGTCTACGGCAACGTCGGGCAGACCAACTACGCGGCCGCCAAGGCCGGCATGATCGGCATGACCAAGACCTGGGCCAAGGAGCTCGGACGCAAGGGCGTCACGGTCAACGCGGTGGCCCCCGGCTTCACCATGACCGAGATGCTGCAGACCGTCCCCCAGAACATCCTCGACGGGATCAAGGACAAGACGCCCATGCGCCGGCTCGGCAAGCCGGAAGACATCTGCAACGCCTACCTCTACCTGGCCTCGGACTCGGCGACCTTCGTCACCGGACAGGTGCTCGGCGTGGACGGCGGACTGGTCCTGTAATGCCCAAGATCATAGGGACGGGGATGCATCTGCCGGAGCGGCTGGTGTCGAACGAGGAGATGTTCGCCCGCTTCGGCCGCGACCCTCTGGCCAAGGTGTTCGAGCGGATCGGACACGGGGCGCGCTTCCACTCGGCGCCCGACGAGTCCTCGGGCGACCACGCGGTCAAGGCCGCGCAACGCGCGCTGGAGGACGCGGGGATAGGGCCGGAAGGGGTGGACCTGCTGATCGTCGCCACCGACACCCCGGCGTTCCTGTCCCCGGCGACCGCGGCCTTCGTGCAGGCCCAGCTCGGGGCCCGCAACGCGGGAGCCTTCGACGTCAACTGCGCCTGCTCGGGCTTCGTGACGGCCTTAGACATCGCGGTCAAGTACCTGCGCAGCGACGAGCAGTACGCCACGGCGCTCGTGGTCGGAACGTACGCGATGAGCAAGTTCCTCGACCCCAACGACTCCGCCGCCTTCCCGCTGTTCGGGGACGGCGCGGGCGCGGTGGTCGTGCGCCGCGAGCAAGGGCACCGTGGGTTCCTGGCCTCCAAGCTCATCGCGGACGGCTCCTACTGGGACTACATGGGCATCTACGGCGGCGGGTCCGCGGCGGTCGCGAGCCCGGAGCTGCTCTCCTCGGGCAAGCACAACGTGCGCCTGCTCAAGAAGTTCCCGGCCGCGCTCAACAAAGAGCAGTGGCCGCCCCTCATCGAGACCACCCTGGCCAAGGCCGGACTGCGGCCCGCGGACATCGACATGTACGTGTTCACCCAGATCCGCAAGGTTACGATCGACGAGGTCATGGCCCACTTCGGCCTGCCCATGGAGCGGACGCACTGCATCATGGACAAGTGGGGCTACACGGGTTCCGCCTGCATCCCCATGGCCCTGCACGATGCCATCCGGCAGGGCAAGCTCCGCCGCGGCCAGAAGCTCGTCCTCTGCTCCTCGGGCGGCGGCTATGCCATGGCCTGCCTGGCCCTGAACTACTGACATGACCGGCGCGACCCTGACGGCGCTCCCGCGGAGCGCGGGGCGGTGGCAAGCGGAGTACGCGGCTAAACTCGTCTCCGCCGAGGAGGCGGTCCGGCGCATCCTTTCGGGCCAGGACGTCATCGTGGCCCAGTGCGCCTCGGAGCCCCAGGGCTGCATGTCCAAGTTCCACCTCGCCGCGGACCGCGTGGAGGACGTGCGGGTCTTCTCGGTGCTGACGCTCAAGCCCTACGAGTTCTACATGAACCCGGAGATGCGCGGGCGCTTCGAGCTGTGCTCCTGGTTCCACGCCCCGGGTTCCCGGGCGGCCGTGGCCGCGGGCACCGGCACGGTGACCTACGTCCCCAACATGCTGCACCGGGCGGCCCTGGACCGGATGCATGCCCACAAACCCGACGTGTTCTTCGGCACCTGCAGCCCGATGGATGCGAAGGGCTTCGTCTCCCTGTCCTTGGGAGTGACCTACGAGAAGGACGTACTCGAGGCCGCGGACCTGGTGGTGCTGGAGGTCAACGAGAACCTGCCCCGCACCTACGGCGATACGGCCGTGCACGTGCGGGACGTGGACCTCTTCGTGGAGAACACGCAGGAGGTCCCCACCCTGCCCGAGCCGCGGCCGACTCCGGTCGACCTGGCCATCGGCGGGCATATCGCCGAACTGGTGGAGGACGGCTCCACCATCCAGCTCGGCATCGGCGGCATCCCCAACGCCGCCGCCCTGGCGCTCAAGGACAAGCGCGACCTCGGCGTCCACACCGAGATGATGGTGGACTCGGCCATGGAGCTCTACGAGTTGGGCGTGGTGACCAACAAGCGCAAAGCCCTGTGCAAGGACAAGTTCATCTGCACCTTCGCCATGGGGTCCCGCAAGCTCTACGACTGGCTCGACGACAACATGGCCGTCGAGTTCCGGCGCGGCGCCTGGGTCAACGACCCGGCGGTCATCCGGCGGAACTCCCGGATGGTCTCCATCAACACGACCCTCATGGTGGACTTCACCGGGCAGGTCGCCAGCGAATCCCTGCGCACCCGGCAATACTCGGGCACCGGAGGGCAGACCGACACCGCGGTCGGGGCGGTGGAGGCCTACGACGGACTCGGGAAATCCATCATCGCCTGCGCCTCGACGGCCAAGAGCGGCAGCGTCAGCACCATCGTCCCGGTCCTCCCCGAGGGGACCGCGGTCACCCTGCACCGCGCCAACTGCGACCACGTGGTCACGGAGCACGGCATCGCCTACATGCGCGGCCGCACGGTGCGCGAGCGCACGCTCAACTTGATCGCGGTGGCGGATCCCGCCCACCGCAGCGAGCTGCGGACCCAGGCCCGACGGCTGGGCTACATCTGATCGCCGCAACACAATGGAGAATAGAATGGAAAAGGTCATGATACTCGGGGCGTCCCGGACGCCCATCGGCAGTTTCCTGGGCAGCCTGGCCGCGCACACGGCTCCCCAACTCGGAGCGCGCGCCATCGCGGGCGCGGTCCGCGACTCCGGCATCAGCCCGGAGAAGGTGGACGAGGTCTTCATGGGCTGCGTGCTCTCGGCCGGGACCGGGCAGGGTCCCGCGCGCCAGGCCATGATCAGCGCGGGACTTCCCGCCTCGGCCGGCGCGACCATGGTCAACAAGGTCTGCGGCTCCGGCATGCGCGCCGTGATGATGGCCGCC
>Ga0209211_10002375_pt1 | contig 32616 bp, 32 predicted proteins | sample RifGroA2_FD_183992 | JGI IMG/M metagenome (GOLD analysis project Ga0209211, IMG submission 183992) | Groundwater microbial communities from Rifle, Colorado, USA - Groundwater A2 (SPAdes) (version 2) | ecosystem: Environmental > Aquatic > Deep subsurface > Groundwater | place: Rifle, Colorado... | reverse complement strand
TTCGAGCTCGATTTCGAGGCCAACTTGCCGATCATCCGCCAGGCGGTCAAGTACAAGAAGCGCGTACTGTTTCCCTCCACTTCGGAGGTCTATGGCATGTGCCAGGATGCGGAATTCGATCCGGAAAATTCCAACCTGATCCTCGGCCCGATCAACAAGCCGCGCTGGATCTACTCCTGCGCCAAGCAGATGATGGATCGCGTGATCCACGCCTATGGCCAGCAGGAAGGTCTCGATTACACGCTGTTCCGCCCCTTCAACTGGATCGGGCCAGGCCTCGATTCGATCCATACGCCGAAGGAAGGCAGTTCCCGCGTCATCACCCAGTTCCTCGGCCACATCGTGCGCGGCGAGCCGATCAAGCTGGTCGACGGCGGCGCCCAGAAACGCTCCTTCACCTATGTCTCGGACGGCATCGACGCGCTGATGAAAATCATCGAGAACAAGGACGGCGTTGCCAACGGGAAGATCTACAACATCGGCAATCCGAAGAACAACTACTCCATCCGCGAACTCGCCACGCTGATGCTCGACCTGGCGAAGCAATATCCGGAATATGCCGAGAGCGTCGCCAGTGTGAAGGTTCTGGAGACCACTTCCGGCGAGTATTACGGCAAGGGCTACCAGGACACCCAGCATCGCGTGCCCAAGATCGCCAACACCATGCAGGATCTCGACTGGGCGCCGAAAGTCACGTTTGAAGACGCCCTGCGCAGCATTTTCGAGGCCTATCGCAACGACGTGGCCGCGGCACGCAAGCTGATGGATTGAGCTTCCCATGAAGCTCGCACTGAAAATCGATGTCGATACCTGGCGTGGCACGCTGCAAGGCGTGCCGCGACTGCTGGAGATTTTGCGGCGTCAGCGCGCGGACGCGAGTTTTCTTTTTTCGCTCGGCCCCGATCACACCGGTCGCGCCATCAAGCGCGCCTTTCGCCCAGGTTTCATGAAAAAGGTGCAGCGTACCTCGGTGGTTTCGCACTACGGCCTTATGACGCTGATGTACGGCACCCTGCTGCCCGGCCCGGACATCGGTCGCCGTGGCGCCGACATCATGCGCGCCACGCGCGACGCCGGCTTTGAAACGGCAATTCATTGCTGGGACCATGTCAAATGGCAGGACGGCGTCGAAAAGGCCGGCGCCACCTGGACCGAAATCGAGATGCGGCGGGCGCACGAGCGCTATGTCGATATCTTCGGCAGCGAGGCGCCCGGCCATGGTGCCGCCGGCTGGCAGATGAATGCCCATGCCTTGCGTTTGACGCAGCGGCTTGGCTATCGCTGGGCCTCCGACTGTCGCGGCAGCCATGCCTTCGTTCCGGTGTGGAATGGCGAAGTCGTCGCCTGCCCGCAACTGCCGACCACCCTGCCGACGCTGGATGAGCTGATCGGCATGGATGACCTCACGGCGGACAACGTGCATCTGCACCTGCTGCGTCTCACCGCGCAAACCACGCCAGGGTCCGCGAGTTGCGATCACGTCTTCACTCTGCACGCCGAACTCGAAGGCCTCAAGTTCGGCGATACCCTGGAGCGCTTGCTGACGGGCTGGCGCGAACAGGGCTACGAACTGGTATCGCTGGGCAAGATGCGCGACGCGCTCGATCCCGCGCTGCTGCCTCGCCACGAAATGGTTTGGGGCGAAATCCCCGGTCGCGCAGGCCGTTTGATGCTGCAAGGCGAGGAATTTCTGTCTACATGGAAGGAAGCTGCATGATGGAAGCAAGCTGCATGACCGAATCCAGGCCCGCCCCCTCGGGCATCGGGCTGAATGTTCCCGATTTCACCGTACCTGCCACGGGCGGCGAGTTCACCCTTTCCGCCCATCGCGGCAAGCCGGTGGTGCTCTATTTTTACCCCAAGGACAATACGCCGGGCTGCACCACGCAGGCTCAGCAGTTCCGCGACCTGCATGCCGAATTCGTCAAGGCCGGCTGTGTCGTGGTCGGCGTCTCGCGCGACGCCCTGAAGTCGCACGATAGCTTCAAGGCCAAGCTCGGACTGCCCTTCGAACTGATCTCCGATATCGAAGGCGTGCTCTGCCGCATGTTTGACGTGGTCAAGAACAAGATGCTGTATGGCAAGAAGGTGCTCGGCATCGAACGCAGCACCTTCCTGATCGATGCCGACGGCGCGCTGCGCCAGGAATGGCGCTCGACCAAGGCCGATGGCAACGCCGCCGCCGTTCTCGAAGCCGTGCGCAAGCTGTAATCCGGCGCCGTAATTCGGAACAGGGCCCGTATTCGGGCCTTCCATTCCGCCTTTCGTAACGAGCGGCTGGCTATCGTGAGTATGGTCCCACCCTCGCCCCCACCCCTGCCTTGAGGTCTTCATGAACGCCAAGCGCGCAAAATCTTCAAAGAGTTCTTCCACCAAGCTGTTCGTGCTCGACACCAATGTGCTGATGCACGATCCCTTGAGCCTGTTTCGCTTCGAGGAGCACGACATTTACGTGCCGATGATGACGCTGGAGGAACTCGACGCCAACAAGAAAGGCATGTCGGAAGTCGCGCGCAATGCGCGCCAGACCAGCCGCCTGCTCGACGAGATCGTCACCGGAGCCGAGCACAACATGGCTCACGGCATCGACCTCAGCGGTCCTTCGCGACAACTGGCGACCGGTCACCTGTTCCTCCAGACCGAAGCCATCAACGGCATCCTGCCGAGTTCGCTGCCGACCGCCAAGGCCGACAACCAGATCATCGGCGTGGTCATGTTTCTCGGCCAGAAGTTCCCCAAGCGACCGGTGATCCTGGTCTCCAAGGACATCAACATGCGCATCAAGGCCCGCGCGCTGGGCCTCGAAGCGCAGGACTATTTCAACGACAAGGTGCTGGAGGATACCGACCTCCTCTACACCGGCGCGATCGAACTGCCGCCGAATTTCTGGGACAGCCACGGCAAGGGGCTGGAATCATGGAAGAAGGACAGCCGCACTTATTACCGCATCAAGGGTCCGCTCTGCCCCGAATTGCTGGTCAATGAGTTCGTCTGGCAGGAAGGCGCGCAACCCCTGCAAGCCTGGGTGAAAGTCGGCGCTGGCAAGACGGCGGAACTCGAAACCATTATCGACTACAGCCACGCCAAGAACGCCGTGTGGGGCATCACGGCGCGAAACCGCGAGCAGAACTTCGCCCTCAACCTGCTGATGAATCCCGACATCGACTTCGTCACGCTGCTCGGTCAGGCCGGCACCGGCAAGACGCTGTTGACGCTGGCCGCCGCGTTGACGCAGACGCTGGAGACCAAACTCTTCGCCGAGATCATTATCACCCGCGTCACCGTTCCCGTCGGCGAGGACATCGGTTTCCTGCCCGGCACGGAAGAGGAAAAAATGACACCGTGGATGGGCGCGCTGGAAGACAATCTGGAGGTGCTCAACAAGCCCGCCGAAACGCCCGTCGGCGCACCGGGCGGCAATGCCGCCGGCAACTACGGTGGCGACTGGGGGCGCGCCGCGACCATGGACCTGATTCGCAACCGGATCAAGATCAAGTCGCTCAACTTCATGCGCGGTCGCACCTTCATGAACAAGTTCCTCATCATCGACGAGGCGCAGAACCTGACGCCGAAGCAGATGAAAACCCTGATCACCCGCGCCGGCCCCGGCACCAAGGTGGTCTGTCTCGGCAACATCGCGCAGATCGACACGCCCTACCTGACCGAAGGCAGTTCAGGTTTGACCTACGTGGTGGATCGCTTCAAGGGCTGGGCGCATTCCGGTCACGTCACGCTGCAACGCGGCGAGCGCTCCAGACTGGCGGATCACGCGGCGGAAGTGCTGTAGCCCAGGTTTCGCATCAGGTTCGGTACGCCGAGCCTGATGCGAAATTCTCAAACTTCGCGTATTCGGCGATGAAGGTCAGCGGCACCATGCCGACCGGACCATTGCGGTGCTTGCCGATGTTCACCTCGGCCTTGCCCTTGTCCTGCGTGTCGGGCTTGTAGTATTCCTCGCGGTACATCATCAGGATGATGTCGGCATCCTGCTCGATGGCGCCCGATTCGCGCAGGTCGCTCATCAGCGGACGCTTGTCGTTGCGCTCTTCGACCTTGCGCGAGAGCTGGGAGAGGGCGATGATCGGCACCTGCAATTCCTTGGCCAGCGCCTTGATCGAGCGCGATATCTCCGAAATCTCGGTGGCGCGGTTTTCGCCATCGCGGTTGGAGCTCATCAATTGCAGGTAGTCGATGACGATCAGGCCAAGCTTGCCGAACTGCCGGTGCAGACGCCGGGCGCGGGCGCGCAGGTCGGTCGAGTTGATGGCGCCGGTTTCGTCGATATGGATCGGCGCCTCGTGCAGTTTGCCCAGCGCCACCGTCATGCGATCCCATTCGTCATCGGTGAGGCGACCGGTGCGCAGTTTGCTCGATTCGATGCGGCCAACCGATGAAAGAAAGCGCGTGGCGATCTGCGGGCCGGACATTTCCAGACTGAAGATCGCCACCGGCAGCCTCAGTTCGACCCCGACGTGCTCGGCGATGTTGAGCGCAAACGCGGTCTTGCCCATCGATGGGCGTCCGGCGACGACGATCATGTCGCCCGCTTGCAAGCCGGAGGTATATCGGTCGAGATCGGCGAAGCCCGTCGCCACGCCGGTAATGTCCGATTGGCTGTCGCGCGCCAGCAGGGTTTCCATGCGCTCGACGACTTCACCGAGCAAGGGCTGGATTGCCACGAAGCCATTGTTGCTGCGATTGCCGGCTTCGGCGATCTGGAAAATGCGCTGCTCGGCATCGTCGAGCAGCGTCTTGACATCGCGCCCGGCAGGGTTCAGCGCATTGCCGGCGATCTCGTCGCCCACCGTGACCAGTTGGCGCAGGATGGCGCGCTCGCGCACTATTTCGGCGTAGCGCCGAACGTTTGCCGCCGAGGGCGTGGCATTGGCAATTTCGCCGAGATAGCCCAAGCCGCCAGTCTGATCGACCTCGTTCGACTGCTCAATGGACTCGTACACGGTCACCACGTCGGCCGGTCGACCCTGCTGAATCAGTTTGCCGATATGACGAAAAATACGGCGGTGGTCGTCACGATAGAAGTCGGTCTCGCGCACCACGTCGCCAATGCGGTCCCATGACGCGTTGTCGATCAACAGACCGCCGATCAGCGATTGTTCGGCTTCAATCGAATGCGGCGGCAGCTTGAGTGCGGTGACTTGGGAATCAACGGGCTGCGGGGGATTGAATGCGCGGATTTGGGCCATCGATGTCTCCGGTTTGAAGCGACGAGTCTACCCCGCACTGCGCTGGATGATAAGTGCACAACTTGTGGAAATGCTGTGGACAAGCTGTGCAAATGCAGTGGATCAATTTGCGCACTGCAAAAGAAACGGGCCGCTGATTAGAAATCAGCGGCCCGTTTTTTTGACGCGTAGCGCGGCTTAGTGTTCGCCGAGCACCGATACCGTCACCGTGGCCACTACATCGGTATGCAGTGCGATCTGCACCGGAGTGTCGCCAATGGTCTTCAACGGACCTTCGGGCAGGCGGATCGCCGACTTCTCGATCTGGAAACCCTGTGCCGCGAGCGCCTCGGCGATGTCGTGAGTCGACACGGAGCCGAACAGATGGCCATCGACGCCGGTTTTGCGGGTGATTTGCAGCATCAGGCCTTCCAGCTTTTCGACCTGGGCCTGGGCGGCGGCAACCGCCTCGGCCTGGATGCGTTCGAGTTCAGCACGTTTTTCCTCGAACACCTTGCGGTTGGCTTCCGTCGCGCGCTTGGCCTTGCCTTGCGGAATCAGGAAGTTGCGGGCATAGCCGTCCTTGACCTTGACCACATCGCCGAGGCCGCCCAGGTTGACGACTTTTTCCATCAGAATAATTTGCATGGTCTCGTCCTCGCTTACTGGTGCAGATCGGTGTAGGGCAGCAGCGCCAGGAAACGCGCGCGCTTGATGGCGGTCGACAGTTGCCGCTGATAGCCAGTCTTGGTGCCGGTTATGCGCGCCGGCATGATCTTGGCGTTTTCAGCGATGAAGTCCTTGAGTATCTCGACGTCCTTGTAGTCGATCTCTGCAATCTTCTCTGCCGTAAAACGGCAGAACTTGCGGCGCTTGAACAGGCTGCGGCCCTTGTCGTCCTTGCGCTTTACACCGGTCTTGCTCTTAGGTTTGAATGCCATTTTCAGTTCCTTCCACGAATTCGACTGTATTCACATGCAGTATCGGGCTGCGTCGCTTGAGACTCCTGGCGGCGAGAAAACCGGCCACCCTGATCCCGTCTCCCGGCTTGGCTGCAAGCAGCACTTGTGCCGGTCGGCCCATTGCTACACAGGCCATCTCGCATTCAACCTTGCGCTCGACATCCGCTTCGACCTGGGTCGAGACATGCGCGAGGAGAAATTCGAGAACCGGAATCCCGGCGGGGGTGCGGCGCAACGCGCCACGCTCAAGCAAGCGCCCCGACAACTGCGTCAGATTGCCCGGCTTGTCCTCAGGCGGCAACGGCAGCAGCAGCCGGAGCCTCCACCTTGACTTCGCTCTGGGTCAGCGAGCGCGATTTCTCTTCCTTCATCATCGGGGAAGGGGTCGCCACGGCCTTGCGGGTTTTTACCGTCAGGTGGCGCAATACGGCGTCGTTGAACTTGAAGGCGTGTTCGAGTTCTTCCAGGGTTTCACCATCGCACTCGATGTTCATCAGCACGTAGTGGGCCTTATGCACCTTCTGGATCGGATAGGCCATCTGTCGGCGGCCCCAGTCTTCGAGGCGATGGATGGCTCCGTTGCGACCGGTGACCAGCGTCTTGTAACGCTCGATCATCGCCGGCACCTGCTCGGATTGGTCCGGGTGGACGATAAATACAACTTCATAATGTCGCATGCAATCTCCTTGTGGTTAGAGTTTCAGCCCCCCCGCATGCGTAACGGGTGGAGCAAGGGAAGCCCGCAATAATACCAAGCGGCGGCGCTTGAAGCAAGGAAAATGCAGGAAAATGCAGGTCAAGGAATGGCATTCCGGCATCTATTTCGCGCCAATACCGCATGGCGATGGTACATTGCCCACCAAGAAACCGGAGCGCAACCATGACCTATGTTGTTACCGAGTCCTGCATCAAGTGCAAATACACGGATTGCGTGGATGTTTGCCCTGTGGATTGTTTCCATGAAGGCCCGAACTTTCTCGTGATCGATCCCGAGGAGTGCATCGACTGCACCCTCTGTGTTGCCGAGTGTCCGGCCGAGGCCATCTTTGCCGAGGATGATGTGCCGAAGGGACAGGAGCATTTCATCGCGCTGAATGCCGAACTGACAAGGACATGGCCGGCCATCGTCGAGCGCAAGGAGCCGCCGGCCGATGCCGACGAGTGGTTGAACAAGCCTGGAAAGCTGGACTTGCTGGAGCGCTGAGACGGGTTTCGCGGCAACGCCCCTGGTCGACCGCGGAATGACCGCAGCGCCGGTCGCGGCAGAAGCCGGGCGATCAACATGGTAAGCTCCCGGCTGTCCTTGACCTCCTTGCCTGCTTCATTCCGCGTCCATGTCCGGCAATACTTTCGGCTCTCTTTTCTGCGTCACCTCATTCGGTGAATCCCACGGCCCGGCGATTGGCTGTGTGGTCGACGGTTGTCCGCCGGGTCTGGAAATATCGACAGCGGATATCCAGGCCGAGCTGGATCGGCGCAAGCCAGGAACATCGCGCCACGTCACGCAACGTCGCGAATCGGATACGGTCGAGATTCTCTCGGGCGTGTTCGAGGGGCGCACCACGGGCACGCCGATCGGTTTGCTGATCCGCAACGAGGACCAGCGCAGCAAGGATTACGGCGATATCGCCGAAACATTTCGCCCAGGCCATGCCGACTACACCTATTGGCAGAAGTACGGGATTCGCGATCACCGCGGCGGCGGTCGTGCGTCGGCGCGCGAGACGGCGGTGCGCGTCGCCGCTGGCGCAATCGCCAGAAAGTGGTTGCGACAGCGCTACGGCGTGACGGTGCGCGGCTGGATGAGCCAATTGGGGAGTATCGATATTCCATGGCAGGATGAAGCGGCGATTGATACCAATTCCTTCTTTGTCGCCAATGCCGGAATTGTTCCCCGGCTCGAAGAGTACATGGATGCCTTGCGCAAGTCGGGCGATTCCATCGGGGCGGAAATTACCGTGGTGGCGCGCGATGTGCCGGTCGGCTGGGGCGACCCGGTGTATCACCGGCTCGATGCCGATGTCGCCTATGCCATGATGAGCATCAATGCCGTCAAGGGCGTCGAAATCGGCGCCGGCTTTGCCTCGGTGGCACAAAAAGGCAGCGAACACGGCGACGAACTGACCCCCGAGGGTTTTCTCGGCAACAATGCAGGGGGAATATTGGGCGGCATTTCGACCGGGCAGGACGTGGTGGTGAGAATGGCGGTCAAGCCGACCTCCAGCATCCGCCTGCCGCGCCGGACGATCAATCTCGCCGGAGAACCGGCGGTCATCGAAACCCATGGCCGGCACGATCCCTGTGTCGGCATCCGCGCCACGCCGATCGCCGAAGCCATGCTGGCGCTGGTGCTGATCGACGCCGCGCTGCATCATCGCGCCCAATGCGCCGACGTCGAATGTCGAACGCCTGCGATTCCCGGCAAGGCCCCTGATGTTGCCTGATAGAATCCGACGATATTTCAATATTACGTTTTACGGGGTGGGAAGCCATGCACGTCGATCATCACGATTTGTACACCGAATTTCCCGATATGCGCGATGCCATCGATGCGCTGAAGGCTGACGGTGGTTACATCGGCAGTCTGTTCGGACGTTACAACCGCCTCACCGGCAAGGTCGAAGACCTCGAGGAGCACGATATGCCGGTCGCCGACTTCACGTTCGAAGACATGAAGAAGGCGCGGGTCAAGCTAAAGGACGAGATATTCCACCTGTTGCGGGCCTTCCGGGCCGGCCAGAAACACAAAGCTTGATCCTCCTGCCGCACGGCCGTCTGGCCGCCTGGTATTTCTGGTACTTCGCCTTCATCGGCGCCTTCCTGCCGTATTTCGCTCTCTACCTTCAGTCCATTGGTTTTTCCGCCGGCCGTATCGCCGTGCTGATGTCGCTCGGACAGTTCATGCGGCTGCTGGCGCCGCTGCTGTGGAGCTGGCTGGCTGACAGCGGGGGGCGGCGTGTGCGCATTGTCGTGGCGTCGACGGCAGCTTCGCTGGCCAGTTATTCAGTGGTGTTCCTGACGCAGGATTTTGTCGGATTGCTGATCGGCATGGCGATTCTGCACTTCTTCTGGAGCGCATCGCTGCCACTGGTCGAGGCGCTGACGCTGGGACATCTGGCGGCAACTCCAGAGCGCTACGGTCGCATCCGGCTCTGGGGTTCGGTCGGCTTTATCGTCGCGGTGATGGGGGTCGGCTTGTTGCTCGATTCGGCGCCCATCGCGTCGCAGCTCTGGGTGAGTTGGGTCATGCTGTTGGGCGCGTTTCTTAGCGCGTTGACATTGACGGAAAGCAAGAGGCTTGAAGGCCAGGTCGTGGCGCCGATTCTCGATGTGCTGCGCCAGCGCAAAGTCGGCTTCCTGCTCGCTGCCGGGCTGTTCATGGCGGCGGCGCATGGCGCGCTGTATGTTTTCTATTCGATTCATCTGGTGGCGCAAGGCTATGACAAGACGGTGGTCGGCCTGCTATGGACTTTGGGTGTGATGGCGGAGATCGTCGTCTTCCTGTTCATGCCGCGTATTTCATCGATGGTTTCGCTACGGCAGATTCTGCTGGCCTGCTTCGCCCTGGCGGCGTTGCGCTTCGTGTTGATAGGCTGGGCCGTCGAATTCATCGGACTGCTGGTGTTCGCGCAGTTGCTGCACGGCGCCAGCTTTGGCGCCCACCATGCGGCGACCATGGCGGCGCTTCATCGCTGGTTCGTAGCCGGCCAGCAGGCGCGGGCGCAGGCGCTGTATGGCAGCCTCGCCTATGGCGCCGGCGGTTTGGGTGGCGCCTTGCTGGCCGGCGCCTTGTGGGAACGGGCAGGAGCGGGAATCACCTTCAGCGCCGCGTCGCTGCTCGCTTTGCTCGGCCTGATTCTGGTCTGGCGCGGTGTTCCGGGCGATTCGGCGAACAAGGCTGTGCGATAATTAACGATTGGCGCCAGAGCCGAACGGGCATGGCTTTTTGCATAGAGGGTTTGTAATGAAAATTTGCGTTTTGCCCGGCGATGGCATCGGGCCTGAAATCATAGCCGAGGCCGTTCGAGTACTACAGGCGCTCGATCTTGGTTTTGAAATGGAGGAAGCCCTGCTGGGAGGCTGCGCCGTGGATGCCACCGGCGATCCCTATCCCGAAGCGACGCAGAAACTGGCGCTGGCCGCCGACGCGGTGCTGCTGGGCGCTGTTGGCGGTCCCCAATGGGACGGCAATCGGCGCGAGCAACGGCCTGAGCGGGGACTGCTGGGCATTCGCAAGCAGCTCGGATTGTTCGCCAATCTGCGTCCGGCGATCCTGTATCCGGAATTGGCCAATGCCTCCACACTCAAGCCCGAAGTGGTGGCCGGGCTGGATATCCTGATCGTGCGCGAACTGACGGGGGATATCTACTTTGGCGAGCCGCGCGGCATCGAGGTGCGCAATGGCGAACGCTTCGGCTTCAATACCATGCACTACACCGAGAGCGAGATCCGGCGCATCCTGCGCGTCGCCTTCGAGGCGGCGAAGAAGCGCAGTCGCAAGGTTTGTTCCGTCGACAAGATGAACGTGCTGGAGTGCACCCAGTTGTGGCGCGACGTGGCCACCGAGACCGCGCGGGAATATCCGGACGTCGAGCTTTCGCATATGCTGGTCGATAACGCGGCCATGCAACTGGTGAAGAATCCCAAGCAGTTCGACGTTGTGGTCACCGGCAACATGTTCGGCGACATCCTGTCGGACGAAGCCTCAATGCTGACCGGCTCGATCGGCATGCTGCCGTCGGCTTCGCTGGATGCCAACAACAAGGGGCTTTACGAGCCTTCGCACGGGTCCGCGCCGGACATCGCCGGCAAGGGCGTGGCCAATCCGCTGGCGACGATCCTGTCGGCGGCCATGATGTTGCGCTACACTTTTGCCAACGAGGTCGCCGCGAGGCGCATCGAGGATGCCGTGAAGAAAGTCCTTGCACAGGGTTTCAGAACCGGCGACATTTATGAGCCCGGAATGAAGAAGGTCGGAACACGGGAAATGGGCGATGCAGTTCTCGCGGCACTGTAATTCGATAGTGAGAGATTGATAATGAAGCGTGTAGGTTTGGTGGGCTGGCGTGGCATGGTGGGTTCGGTACTCATGCAACGCATGCAGGAAGAGAACGATTTTGCCTTGATCGACCCGGTATTCTTCACCACGTCGGATCCCGGCGGCAAGGCGCCTGCAATAGCCAATGGCGCGCCTTTGCTCAAGGATGCAAAAGACATCGATGAGTTGAAGGAACTGGATATCATCATCACCTGTCAGGGTGGCGACTACACCACGGAAGTGTTTCCGAAGCTGCGCGCAGCGGGCTGGAAGGGACACTGGATTGACGCGGCATCGAGCCTGCGCATGAAGGACGATACCGTGATCATCCTCGATCCGGTAAATCTTGACGTGATCAAGGACAGTTTGGCGAAGGGCGGTCGCAACTGGATCGGCGGCAATTGCACGGTGAGCCTGATGCTGATGGCTCTGGGCGGCCTGTTCAAGGCGGGACTGGTCGAATGGATGACATCGATGACCTATCAGGCGGCATCCGGCGCCGGCGCGCAGAATATGCGCGAATTGCTGGTGCAGATGGGCGAGACACATCGCGTGGTGAAGACCCTGCTGGATGATCCCGCGTCGGCAATTCTCGATATTGATCGCGAAGTGGCCGGCATTCTGCGTGACGAGGGTTTCCCCACGGCGAACTTCGGCGTGCCGCTGGCCGGATCGCTGATTCCCTGGATCGACAAGGACCTGGGTAATGGCCAGAGTCGCGAGGAATGGAAGGGGCAGGCTGAAACAAACAAGATTCTCGGTAGCGGTGCGGAGCCGATTCCGGTCGACGGTCTCTGCGTGCGCATCGGCGCCATGCGCTGCCACTCGCAGGCGCTGACCATCAAACTTACCCGTGATGTGCCGCTCGACGAGATCAACGGCATCTTGGCGGCGCACAACGATTGGGTTAAGGTAGTACCCAATCAGCGTGAGATCACCCTGAAGGAACTGACGCCTACGGCGGTCACAGGCACTTTGAGCGTTCCAGTTGGTCGTCTGCGCAAACTCAGCATGGGACCGGAATATTTGTCGGCATTTACCGTGGGCGACCAGCTTCTTTGGGGTGCTGCGGAACCTTTGCGGCGCATGCTGCGCGTCCTGTTGCATTGACGCCGCGCTCCGAATGCGACCAGAATGTGATGGGAAGGTTGAGCTTGCATCGCTAACACCATGATGTTATTTTAGTTACGGTCGTTGCGCTTAACGCCGGTAGGGCTGGCGTCGGCCTTCACTGAAACCTCGTTTTGATAACATGATAAAAAGCCCGTCGGGAGTCACAGTGCCCAATACTGACATGCGAAATCGTCTTAGAGCCACCGTTATTGCGGCGGCGATTGCGGTCCTGCCCATGGCGACACATGCTGCCGGGCTGGGAAAGATCACCGTACTCTCGGCGTTGGGGCAGCCACTCAAGGCTGAACTCGAAGTTACCGCGACGCGCGATGAAGCGCCTTCGCTGGTGGCCAAGGTAGCGGCTGCCGATGCCTTCCGCCAGGCCGGAATCGAATATGCGCCGGTCTTGGTGACTTTGCGGTTTTCCCGTGATATCAAGGAGCGCGGTGGCCGTCGTTTCCTTGAGATAAGCACTGATCGTCCCTTGAACGAGCCGTTCATCGACATGCTGGTTGAATTGACCTGGGCTTCAGGGCGGCTGGTTCGCGAGTACACCTTCCTGCTCGACCCTCCTGATTTGGCGGCCAAAACGGTTCCGGTGCCGATAACGGCGCCCGAGATCAGAACCGAACCGGCGCAGGCCGGGCCAGTGGATAGATCCACATCGGCGATGTCCACCGAAACTCGTTCGGCGGTCGATGGCTATCCGTCGACGACAAGGCCGCCGACCAAGAGGTCCGCCGCGAAACCCGTCGTGGAGAGTTCGCGCACGGTGGTTTCGGGCGATACCCTGGGCAGGATTGCGGCGCAGACCAAGGCGGACGGTGTCAGTCTTGATCAGATGCTGGTCGCGCTTTTCCGCAGCAACAAGGACGTCTTTGATGGCGGCAACATGAATCGCCTCAGGGCCGGCAAGATTCTTTCAATCCCGGATGCTGAAGTGGCGAGCAGGGTTTCCGCCAGCGAAGCACGCAGGGAGATTGTCGCTCAGGCTGCCGATTTCAACGCCTATCGCAAGCGGCTGGCGTCTGCCGCTGCTGCCGAGCCGGCCAAGGAACAGGGTGCGAAACAGTCCGTCAGCGGCAAAATCTCGCCCAAAGTCGAAGATAAGACGCCACTGGCGGCGGGCAAGGACAAACTGGAAGTTTCGCGTACCGAAGTGGCCAAGGATGCCAAGGGTCGACCGTTACAGAGTCGCATTGCCATGCTGGAGGAGGATCTGGTGTCGCGCGACCGGGCACTCAAGGATGCTTCCGGGCGAATTGCTGAACTGGAAAAGAATCTCGGCGACTTGAAAAAACTCGCCGAGATCAAGAGCCAGGCTGGCGTCGATCTACAGAAGCAGGCTCAAGCGGCAAAGTCCGCTCCAGCAGAGGCCAGGAAGCCGGAGACCGCCGCTCAGGCGCCAGTGGTGAAGCAGGAGGCGTCCAAGGCAGCAGAGCCGCCGAAGCCGACCGAGCCGCCAAAACCGGCGGAAGCCGCCAAACCAGCGGAGGCGCCGAAGCCTCCGCCGCCTGCGCCGAAGGAAAAAGTCGCTCCGCCGCCGCCACCGGAACCCGAGTCGAGCTTTATTGACGACAACGCTCCGCTGGTTTTTGGTGGTGGTGCCGTGCTGGCGCTTTTAGTCGGATGGCTGGGGATTTCGGCCTACCGCAAGAAGCGTGCGGCGTCGGTAGGCGCCAACGCGTCCATTGCCGAGGCTGATCTTTCGGCCCACTCGGTGTTCAGTACGACAACGGTGGCGCCTCCTCCTAGCGAGCAGGAGCCGAGTCAGTTCAGTTCTACCAGTGCGGGCATGGCGGTGCAGCACGAGACGGTTGATCCGGTCGTCGAGGCCGATACCTTCCTTGCCTTCGGTCGCGATGCCCAAGCGGAAGAGATCCTTCTGGAAGCCTTGAATACCGATCCGGAGCGACGGGCGATCCATCTCAAGCTGCTCGACATCTATGCCGCACGGAAGAATGTTTCCCAGTTTGAAATGGTGGCGAGGAAATTGCACGCGCTGACGAGCGGTACCGGTGCCGAATGGGAGAAGGCGGCTGTCATGGGCGCCGCTCTTGATCCAGGGAATTCCCTGTATGGGGCCACTCCGCCCGAGGTTCAGGCGGCGGCCCCAGCCGCCGCAGTGGATATGGATGCCACAATGATTCTCCGCGCCTCCCCGGTTGAGGAGCAGGCGCCACCGGCTGCTGAAGTAATTCCCGAGGTTACCGAGGCCGCCGCTCTGGACTTCGATCTGGATATCGGTACCGCTGACGCGGCAAGTTCCGCTCCCGCGCCGGAAGCGCCGGAAGCCGAATCTGCGGCTGGGCTGGATTTCGATCTGGACCTCGGCGCGCCGGAGGCAACGCCAGCCGCCCAAACCACGACGCAGGCGGAGGTCAAGAACGAAGAGATTTCGCTGGATGTTGATTTTGACATGCCGGCAACCCCCGCTGAGATTTCCGCGCCCGCACTCGATTTTCCGCTTGCCGAGGAGAAGCCTGCTGCTGACCTGGAAGCAGCGCCAGTCGTTGCGGCGGCGGATTCCGGCGACATCGATTTCGACTTCGATCTGGGGACGGATTCCGAGCCATCGGCACCCTTGTCCGGGATGTCCCTTGACCTTCCAGCTCCCGCTGCAACCCCCGCGCCAGAGATGACCGCGCTCGATCTCGGCGGCATCAGCCTGGAACTCGATCAACCGGCGGCCACGACAAGCGTCGAGCCCGAGCCTGCCGCAGCCGAGATACCTGACAACCCGGAGGTGGTCACCAAGATCGAACTGGCGATGGCCTATGAAGAAATGGGCGATCGCGACGGTGCCCGCGAGCTATTCCAGGAAGCATTGGCAGAGGGTAGTCCGGCGCAGCAGAAAGTGGCCCGCGCCAAGCTTGACAGTCTCGGCTGATCGATCGGCTCTCCCGGCGCCAGCGCGGCGGGAGATGTTGCTCCAGTGAATCGTCCGCATCCCGCAAGCATTATCCTGCTTGGCTTGGCCGTGCTCCTGGCGACCTCCTTCCGCGATGGAATGGAGGTGTTTTCGGGTTGCCTGGCGCTCACTCTGGCCGCGCTGTTTGCGGCGACATCCCATTTGCGTTTGCTGTTGCGACGCAGCGGCTGGTTGCTGCTTACCATGCTGGCGATGTTCGGCTGGCTGACGCCGGGGACCCCGTTGTCGAGCATTCCCGGGGCGAGCCAGGAAGGGTTGCTGCTCGCCGCCATCAACATTGCGCGCTTGCTCATCGCACTCTCCACCGTGGCCTTGATATTGAAGACATTGCCTCCCGCCGAACTGGTCGCTGGCATGCGCTCGCTGCTTGGTCCGTTGGCTCTGCTGAAGATGTCCCGCGATCGGATCGCCGTGCGTCTGGCACTGACTTTGAATGAGGTGGAGGCTTCACGCAACGGTGAGAGTCGCGAGTCGGGGCGCATGGCAAGCATGCTGGTTCTTCCCGCATCGGTTGTTGGTGTGATGGACTTTGTCCTGGGTGCCCTGGCTGGCGCTCTGGTCCTCGTTGCGTGGCTGGCATGAGAATCGCGCTCGGACTCGAATATGAAGGTTCCGGTTTCTGCGGCTGGCAGTCGCAGGCTGGAGGCGGAGCCGTGCAGAACGTGCTGGAGTCGGCGCTGTCCGTTGTCGCCGATGCGCCGACACGCGTGGTCTGTGCCGGACGTACCGACGCCGGGGTGCACGCCCTGGCGCAGGTGGTGCATTTCGATACGGACGCCGTGCGCCCGGATACGGCGTGGGTGCGCGGCGTCAACGCCCATCTGCCCGACAGTGTTGCCGTGCGCTGGGCGCAACCGGTGCCCGGCGATTTTCACGCCCGCTTTTCGGCGCTCGGCAGGCGCTACCGTTATCTGCTGCTCAATCGCGCCGAACGACCCGGCCTGATGGCGCGGCGTGTCGGCTGGTTCCATCGCCCGCTGGACGCGGACGCCATGGCGGCGGCGACGGGAGTGCTGCTGGGCGAGCATGATTTCTCGGCTTTTCGCGCCGTCGAGTGTCAGGCCAAGTCGCCCGTCAAGACCCTGCGCCGCGCCGATGTCGTGCGCCACGGCGATCTGCTGGTGTTCGATTTCGAGGCCAGTGCGTTTTTGCAGCACATGGTGCGCAATCTCGTTGGTGCGCTGGTGTATGTGGGCAAAGGCGCCCATCCGCCGACGTGGCTCGGCGAGTTATTGGCGGGCAGGGATCGTGCTCGCGCCGCGCCAACCTTTGAAGCCTGCGGACTGTATTTCGCCGGCGTCGATTATGATCCGGTCTGGCAACTGAAAGTTATGCGCAGCGGTATCCCAATAGTCGGCGCTGGCGAGACGGCGATCATCCTGCCCTGAACCCATGAAACGCACGCGAATCAAAATCTGCGGCATCACCCGTGAGGAGGACCTGGCCGTCGCCGTCGCGACCGGCGCCGACGCGCTGGGCTTTGTGTTCTACGCGCCCAGCCCGCGTTATGTAACGCCGCAGCGGGCCGCGCAACTCGTCGCGCAAGTACCGGCCTTTGTCACCAAGGTCGGGCTGTTCGTCAACGCGGCGCCGACGAACGTTCGCGCCGTGCTGGAACAGGTGTCGCTGGATCTGTTGCAGTTTCACGGTGACGAGGATGCGGCCTACTGTTGCCAGTTCGGCAGGCCGTGGATCAAGGCGGCCAGGGTAAAGCCGGGTTCCGATTTGTTAGAATACGCGTCCGCGTTTGCCGGGGCTCCCGGAATATCGGGCCTGTTGCTGGATGCTCATGTCGAAGGCTATGGCGGTGGCGGCAAGACCTTCGACTGGTCGTTGATTCCGCAGTCCCTGCCGCTGCCGGTGATCCTTTCCGGGGGCTTGCATCCGCGCAATATCGTCGAGGCGGTGCGCGCCGTGCGCCCATGGGCGGTGGATGTCAGCAGCGGCGTCGAGAGCGCCCCGGGCATCAAGGATGCGCAAAAGATCACCGAATTCATTGCCGGAGTGCGAGATGCAGATGCAGGACCTTCCCTATAACTTGCCCGACGCGGGCGGCCACTTCGGCCCCTACGGCGGTATTTTTGTCGCCGAGACGCTGATGCCGGCACTGACCGAATTGCGCGAAGCCTACGCGGCGGCGCAGGCCGATCCTGAATTTCGCGCCGAATTCGAGTACGAACTCAAGCACTATGTCGGTCGCCCCAGCCCGATCTATCACGCCAGGCGCTGGTCGAGTCTCCTCGGCGGCGCGCAGATATTCCTCAAACGCGAAGACCTCAACCACACCGGCGCCCACAAGATCAACAACTGCATCGGTCAGGCCATACTTGCGCGGCGCATGGGCAAGCCGCGCGTGATTGCCGAGACGGGGGCCGGCCAGCATGGCGTGGCCACGGCCACGGTGGCCGCGCGCTACGGCATGGAATGCGTGGTGTATATGGGCTCGGAGGACATTCGGCGGCAGGCCGCCAACGTCTATCGCATGAAGCTGCTGGGGGCGAAGGTGGTGCCGGTGGAGTCCGGCTCGAAGACGCTGAAGGACGCCCTGAACGAGGCCATGCGCGACTGGGTGACCAACATCGGCAATACCTTCTACATCATCGGCACCGTGGCCGGCCCGCATCCCTATCCGATGATGGTGCGCGACTTCCAGTCCGTGATCGGCGAGGAGTGCAAGACGCAGATGCCGGAACTCGTCGGTCGCCAGCCGGATGCGGTGATCGCCTGCGTCGGCGGCGGCTCCAATGCCATGGGCATTTTCTACTCTTATATCCCGTTCGCCGACGTCAAGCTGATCGGCGTCGAGGCGTCTGGCCATGGCCTCGATACCGGCAAGCACTCCGCCTCGCTCACTGCCGGCCATTCCGGTGTGCTGCACGGCAACCGCACCTACCTGTTGCAGGACGCCAACGGCCAGGTGATCGAAACCCACTCGATTTCGGCCGGTCTCGATTACCCCGGCGTCGGTCCCGAGCATGCCTGGCTCAAGGATTCCGGTCGCGCCGAGTACGTCACCATCACCGACGCCGAAGCGCTGCAAGCCTTCCATGATCTGTGCCACTTCGAGGGCATCATTCCGGCGCTCGAATCCAGCCATGCGTTGGCCTATGCGGCCAAGCTGGCGCCGACGCTGCCCAAGGACAAGCTGCTCCTCGTCAATCTCTCCGGTCGCGGCGACAAGGACATGCACACCGTCGCCGAAGAGTCCGGCATCCAGTTCTGATATGGGGCGGGACGAAACAGGTGAGGGCGGTGATTGTGAAGTACCGATTGGCGGGAGAACCCTGATGGATCACTACGAAATCATCATTTTCTGGAGCAACGACGACGCCGTGTTTGTCGCTGAAGTCCCTGAATTGCCGGGGTGCTCGGCTCACGGCGACACCCGGGAAGCGGCCTTGGCCAACATTGACGAAGCAATCAAACTCTGGCTGGACGCCGCCCGTGAGTTCGGGCGCCCGGTTCCCGAGCCGAAAGGCGCCCGCCTGATGTTTGCCTGATCATGGCGATCCCCGATTACTTTGCTGAAGATTGAAATGAGCCGTATTCAAACCACATTTTCCGCTCTTGCCGCGCAGGGCCGCAAGGCGCTGATCCCCTTCATCACCGCCGGCGATCCGCATCCCGACCTCAGCCTGCCGCTGATGCGGGCACTGGTTGCCGGTGGCGCCGACATCATCGAGCTCGGCGTGCCGTTTTCCGATCCGATGGCGGATGGGCCCACCATCCAGCGCGCTTCCGAAAGAGCGTTGGCGCATGGCATGAGCCTGCGCCGGGTGCTGGCGCTGGTGCGTGAATTTCGCCGGGAGAACGCGACGACGCCGGTGGTGCTGATGGGCTATGCCAATCCGGTCGAGGCCTACGGCGTCGATGCCTTCGCCCGCGATGCCAGCGAGGCGGGTGTGGACGGTGTTCTGGTGGTCGACTATCCGCCGGAGGAATGCGTCGATTTTGCCGCCACGATGAAGCAGGCCCGGATCGATCCGATTTTTCTGCTGGCGCCGACGTCAACCGAGAAGCGATACGGCGAAGTTGCGCAGATCGGCAGCGGCTACATTTATTACGTTTCGCTGAAGGGGGTGACCGGCTCCGGCAATCTCGATCTGGACGAGGTCGCGCGGCGCATTCCGCTGATTCGCGAGAAGGTCGGCATGCCGGTCGGCGTCGGCTTCGGCATTCGCGACGCGGCCACCGCCGCCCGCATCGCCGCCGTGGCCGATGCGGTGGTGATCGGCAGTCGCATCATCGAGGAAATCGAACAAGGCGCGGCCGATGAGTCACCGGCCCGCGTCACCAGGCTGCTGTCGGGCATTCGCGCTGCCATGGATCAGGAGACGAGTCGATGAGTTGGTTACAGAAACTGCTGCCGCCCAAGATCAAACGTTCGGAAGGCGCGCGCAAGTCGATTCCCGAAGGGCTGTGGGCGAAGTGCCCGGCCTGCGAGGCGGTGCTCTACAGCACCGATCTGGAGAATAACCAGCACGTCTGTCCCAAGTGCGCCCACCATCTCCGCTTGCGCGCCCGCGTCCGGCTCGATGCCTTGCTGGATGCCGAAGGCCGTTTCGAGATCGGCGCCGAAGTGGTTCCGATGGATCCGCTCAAGTTCAAGGACAGCAAGCGCTATGTGGATCGTTTGGCCGCTGCGAGCGAGGATACCGCCGAGGCCGATGCCCTGGTGGTGATGCAGGGCGCGATCAAGACCGTGCCGGTGGTGATCGCCTGTTTTGAATTCGAGTTTCTTGGCGGTTCGATGGGAGCCGTGGTGGGCGAGCGCTTCGTGCGCGGCGTCAAGGCGGCGATCGAGTTGCAGGCTCCCTTCATCTGCATCACGGCTTCGGGCGGCGCGCGCATGCAGGAAGGCCTGTTTTCACTGATGCAGATGGCCAAGACCACTGCCGCGGTGACGCAACTGGCGCATCATCAATTGCCGTTCATTACGCTGCTGACCGATCCCACCATGGGCGGCGTCTCCGCTTCCTTCGCCTTTGTCGGCGACGTGGTGATCGCCGAGCCCGGCGCCCTGATCGGCTTCGCCGGGCCGCGGGTGATCGAGCAGACGGTGCGCGAGACGCTGCCGCCCGGTTTTCAGCGGGCCGAGTTCCTGCTCGAAAAGGGCGCCATCGACATGATCGTCGATCGGCGCGAACTGCGCGACAAGCTGGCGTCCCTGATTACCCTCCTGCAACGCGTCCCGGCTGTTTGATGCCGCCCTTGCCAGGTTTGTCCGATAAGAGTCTGGACGGCTGGCTGGCGCACCTTGAAGCGCTGCATCCGCGCGGCAGTGCGGGCATCGAACTGGGTCTGGAACGGGTTGCCGCCGTCAAGGCGCGACTCGGTCAGCGCGAGACTTGTCCGGTGGTTCTGGTCGGCGGCACCAACGGCAAGGGCTCGACCTGCGCCATGCTGGAGCGCATTCTGCTGGCCGCCGGCTATCGTGTCGGCCTCTACACCTCGCCGCACCTGCTGCATTACAACGAGCGCGTCAGAGTCAACGCGGTCGCCGCCGCCGATGCCAGCCTGTGTGCCGCTTTTTCTCGCGTCGAGCGGGCGCGGGGCGATGTTGCGCTGACCTATTTCGAGTTCGGTACCCTGGCGGCCTGGGAAGTATTCGCCGCCGCCGAGCTTGATGCCATCGTTCTTGAAGTGGGTCTCGGTGGCAGGCTCGACGCCACCAACGTCTATCAACCGGCGTGCGCCATCGTCACCGGTATCGATCTCGATCACATGGATTTTCTCGGTACGGATCGCGAGGCCATCGGTCGCGAAAAGGCCGGCATTTTTCGTGCCGGAGTTTCGGCAATCTGCGGCGATCCGTCGCCGCCGCGGTCCCTGACGGCTTATGCCGAACAGATTGGCGCCGGACTCCAGGTCATGGGCCGGGATTTTGGCTATTGGCGACAGCAGCAGCAGTGGCAGTACTGGGCGCGCTGCGCCGACGGCGAGGCCATCCGGCGCGGCGGACTGGCTTTTCCGGCCCTGCGCGGCGAGCGGCAGTTGGCCAACGCGGCCTGTGCGCTGGCGGCTCTCGACGCTCTCCACCCGCATTTGGTGGTGACCATGACGGACATTTGCCAGGGATTGAGCGCGGTCGAACTGCCGGGGCGTTTTCAGGTCTTGGCGGGACGTCCGACCGTGGTGCTGGATGTCGCCCACAATCCGCAGGCGGCGCGGGCGCTTGCCGCCAATCTGGGCGACACGAATTTCCACTGCAACACCTGGGCGGTGTTCGGCATGCTCGCCGACAAGGACATTGACGGCGTGATTGATGCGCTGAGCGAGCGGGTAACGCACTGGCTGCCATGTACGCTGGAGGGCCGCCGTGCCGCCAGCGCCGACTTTCTGGCGGGCCGTTTGCGGGCCAAGGGAATGAACGTGGCCGACCGGTTTTTTTCGCCTGCAGAGGCGCTTGCCTGGGCGCAAGAGAACGCCGATGAAGATGATAGAATTCTTACCTTCGGATCCTTCCTCACTGTTGCTGCGGCCTTGAAGATTCTTGGTCGTTCGACGTAACCACGCGTAACCACGATGGCGGAACAAGACACATCGCCTGACGCAGATTTGCAACTGAAGAAGCGTGCGCGCCGCCGGCTGGTCGGCGCCGTCGCTCTTGCACTATTTGCCGTTATCGTTCTGCCGATGGTGATGGATCGCGAGCCGCGTCCTCCGGGTCAGGACATCCAGGTGCGTATTCCCAGTCAGGATTCGACTGGCCTCGCCGCCAAGGTTCTGCCCGGCAAGCCTGCGGCGACTCCGATGCCGGCGCCAGAGCCGAAGCCGGTAGCGCAGCCCGCGGCGGAACAGAAAACCGAAGTCAAGGCGAAACCGGAATCTGCTCCGGCGATAGCGGCGGTGGCGCCCCCCGCCGTCGCCAAACCCACCGGTTCGACGCCTGCTGCGCCGGTCGCAAAGCCTGCGGCTAAATCCGCAGTGCCGGAAAGCAAATCCGCGACAGCCGAAAATTCGGCAGCCGCAATCGCCGCCGATGCCAAGCCGGCGACCGATGCATCCGCACAGTGGGTGGTTCAACTGGGCGCCTACAAGGACGCAGGTAACGTCAAGCTGTTGCTGGCCAAGTTGAAGGGCGTCGGCGTGCCGGCTTACACCGAGAAATTCGATTCACCGCAGGGGGCGCGCACCCGAGTTCGGGCTGGCCCCTTCGCCAGCCAGGACGCCGCCGAAAAGGCCCGCTCGAGAATCAAGATCATCGGCGTAGACGGTCCCGTAGCGCCAAAGTAGGACAATGACCGCGTTCGATTACGCCGTGCTGGCGGTAATACTGGTATCGGTGCTGCTGGGTTTGTGGCGTGGCGTGGTAAGCGAGATTTTGGCGCTGGCGGCCTGGGTGGTCGCGTTTTTCGTCGCGCGCTCGCAGGCGCTGACTGTGGCCGGTTGGCTGGCGGGGCAGATCGCCGACCCCGGCATGCGGATGGCAGCGGCTTATGTGCTGGTGTTTGTCGGTGTCTTGCTAGTCTTCGCGATAGCGCGCATGCTGATTTCGCTGATGCTGAAGGCGGTTGGCTTGGGCGTGTTGGACCGCTTGCTGGGCGCCAGTTTTGGTGCCTTGCGCGGGATTCTGGTGGTGTTGGCGGCGGCAATGGTGGCGGGCATGACGCCGCTACCCAAGACCGAGGCGTGGCGTGACGCGGTGCTGGCGCCGCCGCTGGAAACAGTGGTGATTGCGGCAAAACCCTGGTTGCCGGTTGAAGCGGCAAAACGGATTCGGTTTCGATAGAGGAAAAGGACCATCCCCCCTTCCCCCTTTCCGGGGAAGGGGGCGATAATTGTTCGCGGGCGCTGCCCGCTCAATGTTTTGGCTGCTTCCCCTTGGGGCGGCCCGGCGGAGAAGGACCATGTGCGGAATTCTGGGTGTGGTGGCCACCACACCGGTGAACCAGTTGCTCTACGACGGCTTGCAGGTGCTCCAGCACCGCGGTCAGGATGCCGCCGGCATCGCCACGGCGGAGGGCGGGCGTTTCCACATGCACAAGGGCTCCGGCCTGGTGCGCGATGTCTTCCGCACCCGCAACATGCGCAGCCTGATGGGCAACTGGGGTATCGGGCATTGCCGCTACCCCACCGCCGGCTCGGCCGACAACGCCGCCGAGGCGCAGCCGTTCTATGTCAATTCACCCTTCGGCCTGATGTTGGCGCACAACGGCAACCTGACCAATGCCGACCAGTTGAAGCAGGACATGTTTCTCCAGGACCTGCGGCACATGAACACCAACTCCGATTCGGAGGTGCTGCTCAATGTTCTGGCGCACGAATTGCAGGCCGCATCGACCAAATATCAGGTCGATGCCGAGACCATTTTCAAGGCGGTGGCCGGCGTGCATCGCCGCGTCAAGGGCGCTTATGCCGTGGTGGCGATGATCGCCGGCTACGGCCTGCTGGCCTTCCGCGATCCCTACGGCATTCGGCCGCTGGTGATGGGCCGCAACGAGACCCCGCAAGGCATGGAATATATGGTCGCGTCCGAAAGCGTGGCCATCGATACCCTGGGTTTCAAAATGCTGCGCGATGTCGAGCCGGGTGAAGCGGTGCTGATCGACATGCGCGGCAACTTCGTCAGCCGGCAGTGCGCCGAGCGCACCCTTCATGCGCCATGCATGTTCGAGTTCGTCTATCTGGCGCGTCCCGACTCGGTGATGGACGGCATCTCGGTGTACGAAACGCGGGCCAAGATGGGCGACTACCTGGCCGACAAGATTCGCCTGACCATGCCGCACCTGGAGATCGACGCGGTAATCCCGATCCCCGATTCCAGCCGCCATTCGGCGATGGAGCTGGCGCGGCGCCTGAACCTTCCCTACCGCGAGGGCTTCGTCAAGAATCGCTACATCGGGCGCACTTTCATCATGCCCGGCCAGGCGACGCGGCGCAAATCCGTGCGGCAGAAACTCAACGCCATCAGTCAGGAGTTCAAGGGGCGCAACGTGCTGCTGGTCGACGATTCCATCGTGCGCGGCACCACCAGTCGCGAGATCATCATGATGGCGCGCGAAGCCGGGGCGAAGAAGGTCTATTTCGCCTCCGCCTCGCCGCCGGTGCGCTTCGCCAATGTCTATGGCATCGACATGCCGACGCGCAGCGAACTGATCGCCGCCTTCCGCAGCGACGAGGAAATCTGCCGCGAGATCGGCGCCGATGCGCTGATCTACCAGGATCTCGACGCGCTCAAGGCGGCGGTGCGCTCGGTCAATCCGGCGGTGGCCCAGTTCGATACTTCCTGCTTCGACGGCCACTACATCACTGGCGACGTCAGCGCCGCCTACCTGCAGAGCATGGAGGACAAGCGCGCACAGCGTCCGCCGCAGAGGCCCGACGACAACGATGGCTTCGACGGCGCGGACGGCGAGCAACTCGATCTGAATCTGGTGCAGGCGGGATAAGCGTCGTGGATACCGGTCCCGACACAGGTCTGGACACCTCGGGCTGGTCGTTCGATACCCTCGCTGTGCGCGCCGGTCAGGAGCGCAGCCAGTTCGGCGAACACTCGGAGGCGCTCTACCTTACTTCGAGCTTTGTCTTTGAAAACGCAGCGCAGGCGGCGGCGCGCTTCTCCGGCGCGGAGCCGGGCAATGTTTACGCCCGCTTCACCAATCCCACCGTTACCACCATGCAGGAGCGGCTGGCGGCGCTGGAAGGCGCGGAGGGCTGCGTCGCCACCGCCAGCGGCATGGCGGCGATCCTGTCCACCGTGATGGCGCTGATGAAGTCGGGCGAGCACGTCGTCGCCTCGCGCAGCATCTTCGGCGCCACGCAGCAACTGTTCGGCAACATACTGCCGCGTTTTGGCGTCGACACCAGTTTCGTCGACCAGGGCACGGTCGAGGCCTTTCGTGCCGCGTTGCGACCGACCACCAAACTGGTCTTCGTCGAGACACCGTCGAACCCGTTGACCGAGGTCTTCGACATCGCCGCGCTGGCCGGGGTGGCGCACGCCGGCGGCGCCTTGCTGGTGGTCGACAATTGTTTCTGCACGCCGGCGTTGCAACGTCCGCTGCAACTGGGCGCGGACCTGGTGATTCATTCCGGCACCAAGTACCTGGATGGCCAGGGCCGCGTGCTGGGCGGCGCGGTCTGCGGCGCACAGGTGCTGACGGAAGAAGTCTTCAAGTTTCTGCGCACCGCCGGGCCGACCTTGTCGCCTTTCAACGCCTGGGTGATACTGAAGGGGCTGGAAACGCTCTCGGTGCGCATGCAGGCGCAGTCGGCCAATGCGCTGCAACTTGCGCAATGGCTGGAAGCGCAGCCGCGGGTGGCGCGGGTGTATTACCCCGGCCTGGCCTCGCATCCGCAACACGCGCTGGCAATGCGGCAGCAGACCAGCGGTGGCGCCATCGCCTCGTTCGAGGTCAAGGGCGATCGCGAAGCCGCCTGGCGCGTGGTCGACAACTGCCGCCTGTTGTCGATCACGGCGAATCTGGGAGACACCAAGACCACCATCACGCATCCGGCTTCCACCACGCATGGCCGCATCTCGCCCGAAGCGAGGGCCGCGTCGGGGATCGGCGAAGGGCTGTTGCGGATCGCCGTCGGCCTGGAAAGTCAGGCCGATCTCCAGGCCGATCTGGCGCGGGGTTTGCGCTAGGCGGAGTAATCGATGCGGCGCACGCCTGCGTCGCTGATTTCCAGCGCGTCGCCGCGCCCGGTTTCCCAGTCGGAAAGTACCCAGCGTTCAGCACTGGCCGATCCCAGTTTGAATACTTCGTGTCCGGGCCGGTGGGTATGACCGTGTATCAGGCGGGTGCAGCCATGGGTTGTCAGCGCCGTGCGTATCGCCGCAGCGTTGGCGTCCATGATCGCCGCCGTCTTGCCCAGCATGGCATCGGCGCTACGGCGACGCAGGCTTGCCACCTCGGCGCGGCGTTCGGCGAGGGGGCGGGCGAGAAAAGTCGTTTGCCATTCCCTGGTGCGTACCATCCGGCGAAACTCCTGGTATGGAAGGTCGTCGGTGCAGACCGTATCGCCATGCATCAGCAAAGTCGGCGTACCACTAGCGCCGACTATCTGGGTCTCACCCAGCAGGCCGATGCCCGCCGTCGCCGCGAAGCTCTCGCCGATCAGGAAATCGCGATTGCCGGCGATGAAGAAAATGCGCGTGCCCCGATCCGCCAAGCCGCGCAGCAGCTTGCACACTTGCATATTGAACGGCTCGGCCAGATCGTCGTCGCCGATCCAGTACTCGAACAGGTCGCCGAGAATGAACAGCGTTTCGACCCTGGCCGCCGCCGTATCGGCGAGAAAAGTGGCAAAGCGCCGTGTCAGGTCGGGTCGCTCCGCCCGCAGGTGCAGGTCGGAAACGAAGCGGGCAGTTCCGGCGATGCTCAGCATGGAACCGCCTCGACGATTCACACTATTTCAGCGCGCTCGAGGATTACATCGTCCGTCGGCACGTTCTGGTGGAAGCCCTTGTTGCCGGTCTTCACCGACTTGATCTGGTCCACGACATCCTGACCTTCGACGACGCGACCGAAGACGCAATAACCCCAGCCGTCCTGGCACTGGTCATTGTCGAGAAAGTCGTTGTCACTGACGTTGATGAAGAACTGCGCGGTGGCCGAATGCGGATCGCTGGTGCGGGCCATGGCGACGGTGTAGATCTCGTTTCTGAGGCCGTTTTTGGCCTCGTTCTCGATCGGCTCATTGACCGGCTTCTGCTCCATGCCCGGTTCGAAGCCGCCGCCCTGGATCATGAAGCCATCGATCACGCGATGGAAAATCGTGTTGTCGTAGTGGCCTGATTCAACATAGGCGATGAAGTTGGCGACGCTCTTGGGGGCCTTTTCGGCGTCGAGTTCGAGTGTGATGACGCCATGGTTGGTGGTGAGCTTGATCATGGGGAGTGGTCCTGTGTGGATTATTTCCTGGCGGGTAGCAGCTTGACGGATTCGATGAGAATCGGGGTGGTCGGCACGTCCCGGTGAAAACCGGCATTTGCCGTTGGCACCCTGCCGATCTTCTGCACGATGTCGAGGCCTTGCACGACCTTGCCGAACACGGCGTAGCCCCAGCCGTCGCGGCCGGGGTAATCGAGAAAGCTGTTGTCCTTGAGGTTGACGAAGAACTGCGCGCTGGCGGAATGAGGATCACCGGTGCGTGCCATGGCCAGCGTGCCCAACTCGTTCTTCAGGCCGTTTTTGGCTTCGTTCTGGATCGGCGCACGGGCATCCTTCTGCTTCATGTCCGGCGTGAAACCGCCGCCCTGGATCATGAAGTCGGGAATCACGCGGTGGAAGATGGTGCCGTTGAAGAAGCCATCCCTGGCGTACTGCAAAAAGTTCTCGACCGACTTGGGCGCCTTGTCCTGATACAACTCGATGACCAGCGTGCCTTGCGAGGTCTTCAATTCAACCTGGGGGTTGGCGGCAAAGGCAACGCTGCCGAACAGGAAAGCAAATACGAACAGAAACAGGCGATGCATGGAACCTCCGGGGATGGGGAAACGGGGGAAAGACGAAGAGTGCTTACGCGGCGCCTTCGAAGGCAATTTTCCAGCGGCCGCTTTCCTTGATCCAGTACTGACGCTTCTTCATCTGGTTGGAAAGATTGCTGGAGCGGTAATCCTGCTCGAAGGTCACGACGACATATTCTTCCTTGCCGGGATTGCGCAACATGCTGATATTGCCGGTAGCCACCTTGATCCAGCTCTTGGCCGCATTGACCTTGCGCTTCTGTTCGATCCAGCCCTGATAACCCTGACCGCCAGCGTTGAACTTGTGCGAGTAGTGGGCTGCGTAGCGATCGACGTCGCGGCCTTCCCAGTCCTGCCGCCATTCCTCGATCATCTTCAGGAGCGAGGTGCGCTCGTTCTGCCAGTCGTCGAGCGAAAGCCATTCGATGCTGTTGCTGATGATGACCGGGGTCAGGCCGATTTGCAGGCTTTTCGACAGCGTGTCGAGATCCTGATTGGCCAGCACCACGCAGCCATCGGAGGCCTTCGGCGGACGCGAGAAGGTGTCGGAGGGCGTGCCGTGCAGCCAGATGCCGTGGCCGTTGCGGCCCTGACGCTTGTCCCAGTCGTTGGGATAGTTGATGGGGAAGGCGCCGCTGCCGTAGAAGTCGGTCAGTTTTTGCCGCGGCATGCTGGAGGTGACGTGATAGACGCCGATCGGCGTTTTCTTGTCGCCCTCGCGGGCCTTGTCGGCGCCCAGTTTTCCCTGCGAGATGTAGTAGTCGGCGACGAAGCGCGGCGTGCCATTGTCGTTCTGGTAAAGGTAGAGGCGGGATTTCTGCGTATCCACCACCACGGCGTGCTTCTGTTCCGGCTGCATTTGCAGCAGGTAGCGCGGCACATAGTCGACCGGAGGTTTGGTGCGGTAGCCCTTGAGGCGGACGATGGCTTCGTCGCGCAGATCGGCTACTTTTTCCCCCGCCGCGGGTCCGCCGCCCTCGCCAAAAGCCATCAGGGCGCGCGAGCGGGCCAGCAACAGATCGCCCTTCACCAGATGCGCCAGACGAAAATTGGGATAGGCCTTGATCAGCATTTCCGTCTGCTGCATGGCGAGTTCAAGCCGGTTGCTTTCGATGGCGTCGAACACTTTCGCCAGCAGCGGCTCCGGTCCTGAATCGGTGTAGCTTGCCTCGATAACGGGGCTTCCGGCATCCTTCTTGAGATGCTTGGGCGCCTTGCCTGCGGCCTCGGCCAAGCCTGCCGCCAGCAGCAGGCTGCAAGCCGCGACGACTGTCAGGGAGCGCAGTGGATAAGCCATCAGTTGCCGACCCGCTCCTGCAGAATCTGCCACTTGCCGTCGCGTTTACCCATCAGCATCACCTTGTTGCTGGATGTCTTGAGCGAAGCCGACTTGTAGTGCTGGCGGAACTTCACCGTGGCGTTGTCGCCGTCGATGCTTATACGCAGGTTTTCGTAGCTGACCTGAATTGCACCCGGCTTGTTGATGCGTTTCTGCCGTTCGGCGTCCCATGTCGCACGCGACTCGCCGGCGGGGGTCTTGAAGTCGCGGGCATAGGCCGCGAGGTAGGCCTTGATGTCCTTGCGCGACCAGGCGGCGGCCCACAGGCCAATGGCACGGGTAATGTCGCCAGTGGCATCATCCGCGCCTTTCGCCGCGACCGACCGGGATGCCTCCGACGCCGCCGCAACGGCTGGCGTGGCGACCACCACCGGCACGGGCTTGGCGGCTTCGGCCAGCTTGACGGACTCGATTGGCCTCGTATCGGCGACCGTGGTCCCCGGTTTGCCGGCTTTGCCGGGCCGGCTGGCGGTGCTCATCAGATCGCGGATCAAGGCCAGCTTGTTCTGCGCGCTGGAGTTCGACGAATCGATCTGGAGCGCCTTGTCGTAGGCCTGACTGGCGAGCCGCGCGTAGATGTCGCCGAGGTTTTCGTGGGCGGTGGCGTAGGAAGGATGGGTGCGGATGGCCATTTCCAGCGCCTGCTTGGCCTTGTCGTACTGCTTCTGCTGGGCGTAGATGACGGCGAGGTTGTTGTAGGGCTCGGGCAGCTCCGGGTAATCCTCGGTCAGCCTGGAGAACACGGCGATGGCCTCGCTGGGCTTGTTCATCTCGGTCAGCACGATACCCTTGAGGAATCTCCCCTGGGCATCCCTCGGCTTGGCCGCAAGATACTTGTCGACTTGTTCCAGCGCCTGGGCATGATGTCCCTGCTTGATCTGTTTGCTGATGTCCTGCAGTGTGTCGGCATGGACGACGGGCGCCAGCGACAGAAAGCCTGCGGAAACGGCTGATGCCAGTAGGCGTGCGGCATTGAGGCGAATTTTGGTCATGTTATATACTTCTCTTTGACGGTTGCCCGAAAACGAAGTTTCAGTGGAGACTAACGTCGGCTTTATCGGCGTTAAGCGTGGCGGTCGTAACTAAAATGAATTTCGCGGGGACAAACCATGCTGGATTCAGCCTCGGATTCTAACAAGAAGCCAGCCCTCCCCACAACCTGACCACGTTTCATCGATGGGCCGATAATGGCGGCCTTTCGCACCCATTTCCTGCTTACCCCGACGATTAGGCGATTCCTTCCTCATGCTGAAGATCTACAACACCCTGGCCCGCGAAAAGCAGGCGTTCGTTCCCATTCTGGCCGGTCACGTCGGCATGTATGTCTGCGGCATGACCGTGTACGACTATTGTCATCTGGGACATGCCCGCGTGATGGTGGTGTTCGACCTGGTGGCGCGCTGGCTGCGGGCCAGCGGCTATGAACTGAACTATGTGCGCAACATCACCGACATCGACGACAAGATCATCCGCCGCGCACAGGAAAATGGCGAGACAATCCGGCAACTGAGCGACCGCTTCATCGCCGCCATGAACGAGGATGCCGCCGCGCTGGGGGTGCTGCCGCCGGACGCCGAACCGCGCGCCACCGACTACGTAGCGCAGATGCTGGACATGATCGGCACGCTGGAGAAGAACGGCTACGCCTACGTCGCGGCGGGCGACGATGTCTGCTATTCGGTGCGCAAGTTCGACGGCTACGGCAAGCTCTCCGGCAAGTCGCTGGAAGACCTGCGCGCCGGCGAACGCGTCGATGTCATGGCCGGCAAGCAGGACCCGCTCGACTTCGTGCTGTGGAAGCACGCCAGGGACGAGGAACCCGCCGAGGTGAAATGGCCCTCGCCCTGGGGGCCGGGGCGTCCCGGCTGGCACATCGAATGCTCGGCCATGGGGTCCGAGTTGCTGGGATCGCACTTCGACATCCACGGCGGCGGCCAGGACCTGCAATTTCCCCATCACGAAAACGAGATCGCCCAGTCGGAAGGCGCCCATCGGTGCCAGTTCGTCAATTACTGGATGCACAACGGCTTCGTCCGCGTCGATGACGAAAAGATGTCGAAGTCGCTGGGCAACTTCTTCACCATCCGCGAGGTGCTGAAAAAGTACGACGCCGAAGTGGTGCGTTTTTTCATCCTGCGCGCCCACTATCGCAGCCCGCTCAACTATTCCGACGCCCATCTCGACGATGCGCGGCAGGCGCTGACGCGACTTTACACGGCGCTCAAGGGCGTCTCCAGTGAGGCGCAAGTGGATTGGAACGAGCCGCATGCCGTACGCTTCAAGGCGGCGCTCGACGACGACTTCAACACCCCGGAAGCGATGGCGGCGCTGTTCGATCTGGCCACCGCGGTGAATCGCGGCGAAGCGGCGCTGGCCGGCCAGCTCAAGGCGCTGGGCGGCGTGCTGGGCCTGCTCCAGCGCGACCCGCAAAGTTTCCTTCAAGCCGCACCCGAAGGCGGACTCAGCAACGAGGAGATCGAAGCAAAAGTCGGCGCTCGCGGCACGGCGAAGAAGGCCCGGAACTTTGCTGAATCGGATCGTATTCGCGACGAACTCAAGGCCGCCGGTATCGTGCTGGAGGATGGGCCGCAGGGAACAACCTGGCGCAGGGCGTGACGGATGGCAATGGGCTAAATCCCATCTTCTTGCAGACCTTGCGAAGCAAGAACCTCATGATCGAGGGGTGTGCCGGTTTTTGGCACACCCCTCGATCATGAGGTTGTAGCTCCCTCTCTCACCCCGGATAGCTACAATCAGCTATCTTGGATATGTGTATGCTTATCGGTTGTAGCTCCCTCTCTCACCCCGGATAGCTACAATTTCTCGGTGGCGATGGTGCGCACGATGTCGGTTGTAGCTCCCTCTCTCACCCCGGATAGCTACAATAACAAGATCGTCGACCACATGTTCCGTGGGGTTGTAGCTCCCTCTCTCACCCCGGATAGCTACAATCAGCTATCTTGGATATGTGTATGCTTATCGGTTGTAGCTCCCTCTCTCACCCCGGATAGCTACAATATGAAGCCCATCACCTGCTCGGCTACTTGGGTTGTAGCTCCCTCTCTCACCCCGGATAGCTACAATCAAAGCGACACCTGTACGCACGATTCACGGGTTGTAGCTCCCTCTCTCACCCCGGATAGCTACAATTCGGCTCCGGTAGCCCATCCGGTTTCCTTGGTTGTAGCTCCCTCTCTCACCCCGGATAGCTACAATTCTCAGGTTGGCCGGTGAAAGCCGGCCTTTGTTGTAGCTCCCTCTCTCACCCCGGATAGCTACAATGGCGCAACTCAAATCCCCGTCCAGCCTCGGCTGCGCGGGGATTTTTCTTCCGATTTCCGGTCTCAGAAAAGCAGCATCTGGGCGACGCCGACCTTTTTTTCCTGAAATAGCGGCATGCCGACCAGCAATCGCATACCCGCAAATTGCTTCTCTGTAACGGTCATGCAACGCACCGAACCGGCGGGTGGCAGGTTGTCCGCCAGCCGCCGCAAGTGTTTGGTTTCGGCATCGTTGCCATTGAGAATGCGACCGTAGACCGACCACTGGATCATGTCGAAGCCGTCGTTGAGCAGGAAGCGGCGGAACTGCACATAGGCCCGCTTTTCGGCTTTGGTGACCATCGGCAGAT
>Ga0209211_10002374_pt1 | contig 32619 bp, 32 predicted proteins | sample RifGroA2_FD_183992 | JGI IMG/M metagenome (GOLD analysis project Ga0209211, IMG submission 183992) | Groundwater microbial communities from Rifle, Colorado, USA - Groundwater A2 (SPAdes) (version 2) | ecosystem: Environmental > Aquatic > Deep subsurface > Groundwater | place: Rifle, Colorado... | reverse complement strand
CGTGGGTTTATTAATATCTTACTGGGTCGAGGACTACAAAGCGGTTCGACAATTACTCAGCAGTTAATTAAAAATGCTTTACTAACCAATCGTCAGACAATCGCCAGAAAAGTCCAGGAAATGATTCTGGCTCTTGAAGTGGAAAGACGCTACAAAAAAGAAGAAATTCTTTTGATGTATCTCAATGAAGCGCCCTACGGAGGATCTTATTGGGGTGTCGGGACGGCGTCTAAAGCGTACTTTGATAAATCGGTAAAAGACCTTAATCTGGTTGAATCGGCTATCTTGGCGGGTCTTCCTCAGAGTCCATCATTATATTCTCCATTTATAGGGAAAAATGAAGCTTGGCGGGTTCGGGCAAAAGATGTTTTAAGACGGATGAGGGAGGATAAATATATAACTCGAGATCAAGAAAATGAAGCCTTGAAAAAACTTGAAACAGTTCATTTTACTTCCCCAAAAATTACTTTTTCCGCCCCTCATTTCATCTTTTATGTCAAGGATCAGGTTGAAAAACAGTACGGTGAAAAACTTATTGATCAGGGAGTAAAAATCAAGACAACTTTGTCAGCTGAAATCCAGCAAAAAGCGGAAAAAATCGTAACCGAAGAAATAGAAAAGCTAAAAGATTATAACGCCACTAATGCATCAGTCGTCGTTCTTGATTCTAAAACCGGTGAAATCCTTGCCATGGTAGGATCGTACGATTACAACGACGAAAAATTCGGCAAATTTAATGCTGCCTTAGGTCTTCGTCAGCCGGGAAGTGCCATTAAACCGATTACTTATGCGACCGCCTTTGAAAAAGGTTATACTCCGGCAACAGTCCTGATGGATATCAAAACAGAGTTTGGAAATTCAACCACAGAGAAACCCTACATTCCGGTTAACTATGATGGAAAGTATCGAGGACCGATGCAGCTCCGGTTCGCTCTTGGCAATTCGGAAAATATACCAGCTGTCAAGATTTTGGCCATGACCGGTATCCGCGATTTTTTGAACAAAGCCGAAAGTATGGGACTGACCCAGTTTGCTCCAACCGATGATAATTTAAAAAGATTTGGTCTGGCCGTCACTCTTGGCGGCGGAGAGACGACCCTATTAGACTTAACCTCGGCATTTTCCGTGTTTGCCGCTGGTGGTTTGAAGCATGAAATTTCTTCACTTAATGAAGTGACAGATTTTAAGAAAAAAACGATTTATAAAAAAGTTAAAATAAAAGAAAAAAAAGTGTTATCACCGGAAGTGTCGTTTTTAATTTCCCATATTTTATCGGATAATAATGCCCGTCTTGAGGTATTTGGTGCGAACTCTTTTCTTAATATTCCAGGAAAAACCGTTGCCGTTAAAACCGGAACAACTGATGATAAGCGGGATAACTGGGCGGTTGGTTATACTAATTCTGTCACCGTCGGCGTCTGGGCCGGTAATAACGATAATTCACCGATGAATGCGAAAATTGCTTCAGGCGCAACCGGTGCTTCATCAATATTTTACCGGTTGATGAGAGAAATTCTTGTGAAAAAAGAGGACGGAATAATTGACAAACCGGATAAAGTAAAGGCGCTGACAATCGATGCTTATTTGGGAGGTTTGCCTAAAGACGGTTATCCGACCCGGGCAGAATATTTTATTGAAGGAACAGAACCAAAAGATATTTCATCTTTTTATAAAAAAATTAAAATTTCAAAAGCCAACGGAAAGCTGGCTAATGAAGTAGAGATAAAAACCGGTAATTATGAAGAAAAAGATTTTATCGTTTTCACAGAAAACGATCCGGTCTCGACTGACGGTAAAAACCGTTGGCAGGAAGCTATTAATGCTTGGGCCAGTGAACAGTCGGATAATAAGTTTAAGCCGCCGACTGAAGTGTCTGACGCATCATCTGACTCAGTAATTGTTTCTATAAAAAGTCCTTCGGGACAAAGTACAGTTTCTTCGGGTAATCTCAATATAAAAGCCAAAATCGTTTCTTTGGATAAATTAAAAAACGTGAAAATCAAGCTGAATGGAGCTGAGATTAAATCCTGGGATGAAGACAAAAAAGAGATTGACGAAACGATCTCAATCACCGAAGACGGAGTTTATGAGCTTCAGGTAATTGGTACTAATGAGAAAGACAAGCAAGGAGAGTCCACCATCAAATTCGGAGTCAATAAACCTTGGGACTATGTAACGCCTACGCCAACAGTACTTCCAACGCCGACTTAGTTCCGCTATTTTATAACAAAATTTTTTAGTTCTGTAATTTTAGTTTCTAGTACTTTGATAAAATCTTTGTCCATTAGGCCTAACTTACGTGCTTCTTCATAAATAACGATTATTCCACTGTAACCTGTCGTATCTTTAAGAATTAGTTTTCTATTTCGAGCCCGCATTTTGTTAGATTTTTCTTCGAAATTGCGTATTATTAAATCCATTTTTTTAGCTTCAGAAGTGTCTAGTTTTAATTCCATTACATAGTACAAAAGTTTAATTTCATCCAAGGTTAAGATCAAATCACCAATTGTCATTCGAGTAATATTCTTTTTTATAACAACAGCAATATCTAATCTTCCTACGTGAATTTTATGATGTTTTCCCGAGCTTTGAGGTTTTTCAGTGTCCGTTTCTGGATTTTTTAGCAGGTTAGCTTTAAATAAGTGTTGATTAATAAACCTGATATTTGGATTGTAAGCATTATAAGTAATACTCACCGGAAGTACAAATTGATTTCCATCTTTTAAAGATATTGTGACATATTTTTTATCTTCATCATAAACCAAGCTTTCCACAACAGTACTTTTCTCAATATTATCGAAAGAAAACACCCTCTCCCCGTATCGATTAATTGATCTTAATATGGAAATATTATCACTTACACCGATTAACATTTTTTTAAAATCAATCAAAATTGATTGTTTATTAATATAGTCGTAAATACATATTCTGTCTGATGGAGAATAGTGATTATTTTGTTCATTAAAATCCCCGATAAAAATAATTTTTGTTTCAGATTTATTTAAATGCAAACCGTCTTTTGATTTAAATTCTGCGCTAAAAGTCCATTTGGGAATGATGTTAGGTTGACCATTTATTCCTTCATCTAGAGCGGTTTTTTCTAATAAAAATTCACATTCTCTTGAATCTGGAGATCCATCTTCAGATAATACAAAATTTAATATCGGAATACATGATTTAAGATCGATTTTTTTTCCTTTAAAATAATCGAATAGGTAATTTGGTTTTTTGAACAATTCGGGAACAGTTAATATTATTATTCCGATAGCATCTTCAGTTGGTACTTTTTGCTCTTTGACTCCTGGCATAGTCCTATATTATAGGATATACGGTGCACTTATTCAAATGATTTTTTGCCACTTTTACACCGCTTCGGTGTGCGTCTTATGGGCTATATTTAATTTGCTTGATTTTTTTAAAAACAATATATATTCTTATATGTAAGATGTTTTGTATTAAAAAAAATCTTCTCACGATAATTGTTTTGTTAGCGTTATTTCTTACTGGTATTTATTTCATTTATAATGGAGGTAAAATTTCACTTATTTCCAAAGCCGCAGTACGAAAAATAAAAACAAATTTGCAAACAACCACTCCTACTCCCACCATTCCTGCCGGAATTCCTCCAACAATAATTTTAACCAATCCTAATAATATTCTCATGACTTTGGGTTTGGGAGGTCCTCTTCCTGACGGACTGGCGAGAAGCATAACTGTTAATGGAATGACAAGCCGTGGTATCGTTCAATTTCCTGAGTTGCCTAGTGAATATTGGTATTTAATGAAATATGAATTTACAGGTTTGGGTCGTAGTGAGCTTGATTCCCAGGTTACTTTCGTTTTTTTTAATAATGATTCTACAAATCCTCGATGGCTTAAGTTTACTAACAATACACTAATGTATAGTTCGTATCAAGCTAATATTAAAGCTATTACATCATTATCTAGTAGATACGGGGTAACTTTGCCTTCTTCATCATATACTCTTCAAGTAAGTTATAGAGGGGCTCAACATATGGCTTTTATCACTCCAAATCTTGGAGAATCCCTCAGAGTTTTATCAAATTCCGGAATTGATAAAAACACATTAATACGATATTATCAACAAGCTTTAGATAATTCTGCCTGGCTGTTGGTTAATGAGGGTGTTGTTGTCAGGGATGCCAATTTTGGAAATTTTATTGTCTATAAATCGGGTACAAAAACCGTTGTTTTTCCTATTGACTTTCAATATTTAGATAGTCAAACAAGAACACCGACCGTGGAAATGCTAGAAGAACTTGAAATGCATTTTAAAGGTTATGCGAAAGCTTCAGGTCTTGACATAGATTCTTTAAAAATCTCTTCTGTTATTCGAGGAGCTGCTTTAAGCTTTAGCACAACAGAATATGTTTTTTTTCGAACTTATTTGAATTCTTATTTAATTGACCTATCTGTTGCTGTTGGTATTAACAATATTTCTCCCAGTGTCGCTGATAGTATTTTTGAGTCAGCAGCTGCTCAAGTGAAGGTGATGTCAAATCAGGGTTCTATTGTGCCAGGAACAAGATTTTTTATTGCTGCACCTGGGGGACTTAATGTAGAAATAAAAGTAGCTGAAGTTACAAAAATAGTAAAACCGTTTTCTTTCTCAAGCATACTTGGCCCGCTTAATATCGTCTTGCTTTTCTTGCCGGGAATCGTTGATTTTCCAATAAATGGAGCAATGCAAATATATACAGGCAATGATTTGGCTACTTGCTCAACATTAGATCAATTTGCTGCTTCAACCACTTTTTCAGAAATGATTGTTCAAACAGATAAACAAAAATTAAATCAGGTAAATGTTGTTGATGGTTTTGTAAAAGGATATATTAATGTAGGTACAAATTCATACTTTAGTGGTCCCCCAAATTCGCCCCCAAATGTTGAAGATTTCTTTTCAAATAAATTAATTGACAATATTCTTTTACACGAAACAGGTCTTAGTGGAAAAGAACTGTATTCAAATTATTTTAGCTACAATGTAAATTACAATCCTGTTGGTAATCGATATCCGACACTTAGGTATAATGGTGATAGTGGTTTGACTGATAAAATAGCCTGGCTATATCAGTCAATTTTATTTTTTGAATCCGTTCGAGATGATATTGTAAAAAATACGTCTTATCCATTTCCTGTGTATATGAGTTTTGGTCCACCGGGAGGTGTGATTGCCGGTACCGATAAACAAATTCCTCTCTGGGTTTCAAAATATGTTGATAACAATGTCACGAAGTTCGTTTTATTGACTAAACAATCTGAAACAAGTCTTCAACCGGTTGTTTCCTTTAAAAAAGCCGGAAATACCTGGATTCGCGATTATGTTAATGAAGCTCTATTTGATACAGTTACCAATAAAATAAAAAATATTTTCTCAATTACTCTAATGAATAAAAGCTTTAACTGTATAACCCATATTGATACATCGAAATTTGATATTACTTGCCAATAACTACTTATATCTTTTTCAGTTCCTTTTTTGCCTCTTCCTCTGTGAGGTTGCGATCGGGGGAGGAATAATAAAAGCGGAGGGTCATTTTGTTTTCAAAAAGCGAAATAAGCTCGATTTTTTGCAATAGTTTAGATTGTTGTGCCAGCCTCCGCTTGACCTCGTAGGTCGAATTTGGCCCGAGTTCAAAAGTTTTATCAAGTTTTATCACGGCATATGGGTGAAGTGGTACATATTTTGGAAATCGTTTAGAATTTTTTATCAGTTCAAGAAGATTGATCTCTGCCATAAAAATCCCGTCTTTCTCCTCTATTTTTATTTCTGTCATCCCGAGCGGAGTCGAGGGATCTTCAATATTTAATTCTTTATAAATCGCCTCAATAATCCCCTTCAAATCAAAATAATCAGTATTTATGGCAATGCCGACCTTATAAATTTCGTCAGGAAGTTCGCCTTTTTTGGGCAGGTACACTTTGCCGATTTCAAAAAATCTCAAACCAGGTGCAGAATTGTACCTGGCTTTTCCGGAATTATCTTTGACGTTTTTATGCAAAGACGGAAGAAGGGAAATTCGCATGTACTCGATATCTTCGGAAATACTGTTTGACAGTCTCAAATGATCTTCAATTTTTAATCCTGAATCCTGAATCATACTTTTAGAAATCATAGAATAGCTAATTACTTCATTCAAACCCAAATGTTTTAAAAACAGTTTAATTTTATTTTGAAAGACAAAGATATCTTCCATATCCTTCGGTTGATCGACATAAACAACTGGTTGTAAGACTGAAGGAATATTGTTATAGCCATAAATTCGAGCCACTTCTTCAATAAGATCTTCAGGAATGTTAATATCGTTAGTCCGCCATGACGGTACTATAACTTGGATGCGGTCGTCTTTAAGATAATTAACCCCAAATCCCAAATTAATCAAAATTAATTTTATTTTTTCTTTTTCTATTTTTACGCCAATTATTGTTTCAAATTTTGAATATTGAATTTCAAGTTTTTTTGAAGTGTTCGATTTTAGATATATATCATAAGGAGTACTGGCTATTTTTGCCTTGGCAATTTTCTGATAAAGCTCGATACCTTTTAAGAAAGTCCTTTTTGCTGCTTCTGGATCGGGATTTTTTTCATTTATAGAGGCAGCGACGGTACGGATCCCCAACCTCATTGAGGTCTTTCTGATCGCTTTAGGATCATTGGTTTCGATCCAGAAAATAATTCTTTTTGTTTTTTCGGTGACGACACTATTTTCGAGACCCATTATTCCGGGAAGATCTATTATCCGGCCGGTCCCGTCATCAAAAATAATATCATCATTATTTAATAAGTAGTTTTTTTTATCCAAAGTAGTAATTTTTTCACCATTCTTGGCTCGACGAATAAGTATTTTTCCTGTTTTTACCCGGTCATAATCAAAGACATGGGCCGGGTGGCCGACTTCTAACATGACATAGTTTGTAATATCAATAAGGTTGTTTAGCGAACGGATCCCGCAGTTTTCCAATCTTTCTTTTATGTATTTGTGAGAATCGCCTATTTCTACATCCATAACAACCGCCAACTTTCTTGGACACAGATTTTCCGGATCAATTATTTGTAATTTTATATTTGAATTATTATCTATGCCACGATCGTAGGTAAGATAATTTTTTTTTAGCTTGGCTTTTTTCCCGAACATAGGTAGAATTGCAGCTGCTTCTCTAGCAACGCCAATTACAGACGCATAGTCAATCCTATTTGATATAACCTCAATATCATATATATAATCACTTGCCCCTAACGAAGTCTTTGACGAAGTGGGGGTGACCGACTCAATAGAAGGCCCGCAGAGAGATAAATATTTTTGAATTTCTTCAGGGGTTGCGTCCGTTTCCAGATATTCCAAAAGCCAGTTGTGGGTAATCTTAATATTCATAATAATTTCAAAATTAAAATTGCTCCAAAAATCTAATATCTCCCGAATAATAATTTCTAATATCATCCAGTCCGTACTTCATCATAATAACTCTTTCAATTCCAAATCCAAAAGCCCACCCTGAGCTGGCCGAAGGGTCAATCCCGCCCTCCTTCAATACATTTGGATGGACCATGCCAGTTCCTCCAAGTTCAAGCCATCCTGACTTGCAAACCTTGCACTTGACAACATTTTCCTTTGAAGTTGTCATCCTGAGCGATCCGCCAGGTGGCGGAGAGTCGAAGGATCTTTTTACATGGCCACTGCCCTTGCAAACTGTACAGGAAATATCGACTTCAAATGAAGGTTCAGTAAACTGGAAATGATGTGGGCGAAGTCTGGTTTTTGTCCCTTTGCCAAAGTACTTTTCGGCAAAATAATCCAATGTTCCTTTTAAATTCGCAATGGTGATGTTAGTGTCAACACACAATCCTTCAAACTGATGAAACATCGGTGTGTGAGTAGCGTCCCAGTTGGGTCTATAACATTTGGAAATATTTATCATTCTTATTGGTGGTTTTCCGACTCTTTTCATTTCCCGGTTTTGGCCGTTAGAAGTATGAGGGGTTAAGACCATTTTTCCCAACTTTGGGTGAGCCGGGGCGTCGATAAAAGATGTTTCGACATCGTCGCGGGCCGGATGACTAGCGGGCATATTCAAAGCTTCAAAAGCATAGTATTCCCAGTCGACCTCGGGGTAAGAAACCCGGATAAAGCCGATCTTTTCAAAAATTTTGGTGATTTCTTCAACTGCCAGAGAAACCACGTGTAGGCTGCCCTTCGGGTAAACTTTCCCCGGAAGTGTTTTATCAAAAAAAACTTCTGGTTTTTTATTTTGTAATTCTTTCTTCTTTGTATCAATTAATTGATTAATTGATACTTTAAGAGCATTAACTTTTTGACCATAGATTTTTTTTTCTAGGTCAGGAATGTTTTTAATTTCTGAAAGTAGTTTATTTATCTCGCCATTCCTACCTAAATACTTAATTTCCAATAATTCAATATCTGTAACGTTTTTTAAGTCTTTTTCAAATTGATTTTTTATATCATCAACTGTTGCCATAAGACAAATTATAATCAATAAAATACCAGTTGACAATCCTTCTTTTTTTGCTAACATTATAGGTCTATATGGGAGCTGAAATTAATCAAGAAAGATATTTTAAAAGACAAATAATAGCTAGAGACATAATCAAAAACTTAGTGACTCGAGCTGGTTTACCTCCCTCAACCGGAATGATAAGAACTAATCATCCAGAATTAGGTGGGGGAATAATATTTTCCTTAGGTGATCCTTCGAATAACGAGACGAGTTTTTTAGTTAATAGTAAAGGACAAACAGCATTATGGGAACAGGTAGCAACCGAACAGGGAAAACCCATTTTTGACTGGGTGACAAAAAAACCTAAAAAAGTTATCAACTGGTTAAAATTCAATAAAAATCTTACAGAATCACATTTGGATATACCGTCAAAACTAGTAGCAGAAACGTATTAATAAATTTTTAAAACACTTTTTTCACCTTCTCCACAACTTTTTTCAATTTGCATTTCCACAAAAAATTAGCTAATCTTTTGTTATGAACAAAAAGTTTTGTATTTCTAAAAAGTTTTTTTGGTTTATTGGCATTTTAAGCTTACTATTTTTCATTTTACTACAGACATATAAATTAAATATATCAAAAATTTCATTTTTATCAAAAGCGGCCCCACCTAAAAAAAAGACGATAAATAAACAAAGTGCAAACACTATCGTCTCTTTATCAGATATTAATAGAATTTGTTCGATTGACGACTCAAGTTATCCTTCATAAAAACTGGAGAAATCCTTCGAATAGATATGCCTTATTTGGAATATATATGCTTATGTGGTTTAAAGATAGGCATGATAACAACATCATTGATAATTCTGCTTTGATTGATAAAGCAAAAAACTTATATAAAGTAAAAGCTAATAATTGTGGTTTATGGGAAGTAGCGATGCGTAGATTAATATCAAATTATTCAAAAAATGTTGACCCAAAAAAATCATTGGAAGAAATTAGATTTTTATCTGCCAATACGGTATTTCAAGACAATAAAAGGTCATTGAGAAACAATAGTCCTGTTAATGACTTTTTGTACTATCTAGAAAACCAATCTATTAAAGCGAAAAACTTAGGTGAATATGACTATAAAAAATCGACATTTGAAAATACACTAAAACTTTTTAATCCACTACTAATTTCAAAAATTTACGATTTTGAAGACGATATCATACCGATAGTTTTATATGCAAGAGATACATATGCTTCAGTAATCTCTCCTACAATAGGTCCACTTATAAGTTCATATCCTAATGTTAACATGACAGATGTAAAAATCGGTATATTTTTTCCGGATGTATCAAGCGCTTTATCTGCTTTGGTCGAACCATATATTTTAGGAAAATTACAGATTATGTTAGACCAGTCATGCATCGACGGTAGCCTATCACTTACGGAAAACAATATTTTATGCGGTGTCGATATAACTCGCATCACTGATCCTACATATTTATCTCAAAGAATTACTGAGAGAAGTTTTGGTGTCGATTCTGTTGATAGCAATTTCGTCTCAGCATCGCAGTTTCTTCAGTCAGCTTATCAATTCGCAGGTATTATAAGTATTATTAACGATGAAGGTAAAAAAATTTCTGTGGGTTACGATTATTCGGATTTAACTCCGGAAGAAGAAAGATCACTAATATATTATTTAGTTAATAAAGCTAAAGCTAATAGTATTCCGATTGAACTTGAAATCGGGCCAATGAATGTTTTACAAGAGTGCAGATCAGGAACTTTATGCTTGAAAGTTGACTTACATGCTCCTGAATTACCGATTCTTGATTCACTTTCTGGAGGGGTTGGTGAGATAGGTTACGTTGCCTGGTTTGGTAATGTAGATTTTAATACTTTAGATGTGAATAAGGCTGGAAATATTGATGTAATTTATACAATAGCACCTTTCCCAAATTATGATACTAATTCACAAATAGATTTTTTAAATATTAGCGGTCAATCTTTACAACTGCTTGCGCCTGGCGGAAGATACATTGTAATTTCCAATCCAAATCTTTCAGAGCAGTTTGATTCTATGTTCCAGGCAGAAATTAGCGCGATAGGTTCATATTCGGTAGATAATTCAAATCCGTTATATACAAAATATATTTATCAAGATGGTAGTTATGCAATTGTTGGACCATTAAGTGAAGTGAGAAAATTGAATCCTGATCTTCCTTTTTTGGCTAATCCAAGGTCGTTGTTTATTAATGAACTAGTTACAGCTGATTCAATAAAAACTTTCTTTTACAAAAAATAAAATAATAAAATTTTTAAAAGTTACTTCACCTTTTCCACAACCTTCTTTAAGACGGCAGGATAATTTGTTGCAAGTTCGGAGAGGATTTTTCGGTCGACCTCGACTTTTTTTAATTTTAGTTGATTAATAAATTTACTGTAAGTCAGCCCCATTTCCCGAAGTGCAGCATTAATGCGGATAATCCATAGAGCCCTAAAGTCTCTCTTACGTAGTTTTCTTCCTTTGAAAGCATATTCACCGGCGTGTAAGACGGCTTCCTGAGCCTTGCCAAACTGTTTGTGGCGCGTCATCCAGTAACCCTTGGCCAATCCTAAAATTTTGTTATGTTTTCTTTTAGAAACCATTCCCGACTTTACTCGTACCATATTATTATTTACCTAACATTTTTTTTAACTTTCTTTTATATTTCCCAAACACTTCACCCATCTGTTTTAATCTTCGTAAATTTCTTTTTCCTTTTTTGCTTCGAAGATGCCTAAATCCCTGTTTACGATGAAGTATCTTACCGTTTTTTGTCAACTTGAATCTTTTGACAGCTGATTTATGAGATTTATTTTTTATTTTTTTCATATTGAAACTAAATTATATCATAATAATTGGAGGAATCATTTCTTTTTTGCAACCACAGCTCGTATCACTCTTCCCTCAAGTCGCGGAGGCTTAGACATGTTTAAATCCCCAAGACCAATAATGAATTTATTTATCAGGTCAAAAGCCATCTGTTTTTTTGTCACTTCACGGCCCTTCAACATAAGATTAATTCTTACCTGATGTCCGTCATGTAAAAATTCCTTACCTCGCCTAATCATTCTGTCATAATCCGCCGGTCCTATAAATAAAGATATACTAACATCTTTTGTTTCACTTTTTTTAATTCCTTTTCTGGCTTCCTTTTCCTTTTTCTCTTCCTGATATAAAAATTTTTTAAGATCAATCAGTTTGGCAACGGGAGGAACTGCTTTTGGAGCGATTAATACCAAATCAACCTCAAGTTCCTGGGCTTTTCTTAAAGCGTCCTGTTTTGAAAGAACGCCGATCTGTGTTCCCTTGGCATCAATGACGCGAAGCGAACTTGCCTCTATCCGGTAGTTGGTTATATAATATTTTCTTGGTCGGTATGCTGGTCTATGAAAAGTTCTCAATTTGGGTTTTTAGTTTGGTTATAAATTCATTAATGTTTGTTTTTCCAAGATCTTTACCTTCTCTTGTACGGACAGCGCATTGCGCTGTCTCTACTTCCTTTTCTCCAATTATAATCAGATAAGGAATTTTTTGCAAGGTGGCCTGCCTGATTTTAGCTCCAAGTGACTTATTATCAAAATCAATCTCACATCTTACATTGCTTTCATCAAGCTTTTCTTTGATTTTTTTTGAATAGTCCAAAAATTTTTCAGAAATCGGCAAAATAATTACTTGAACAGGTGAAAGCCAAATTGGAAAAGCTCCTGCATAGTGTTCTACCAATATGGCAAAAAATCTGTCAAGTGATCCGGCTATAGCGCGATGGATGACAACCGGTCTTTTAACCTTCCCTTTTTCGTCAATATACTCAAGCTTAAATCGTTCCGGCAGTGAAAAATCAATTTGGATTGTTCCGCATTGCCACTCCCTTCCAATGGAATCTTTAAGAATAAAATCAAGTTTTGGTCCGTAAAAAGCAGCTTCTCCTTCTTTAATCTTAAAAGGAACATTTTTTATTTTGATAGCTTTCTTGATTTTATCTTCGGCATTTTTCCAGACAGCGTCGCTCCCTAAATATTTGTCTTTTTTTTCCGGATCGCGGACAGACAGTTGCATATAATAATCTTTTATTCCAAAAGCTTTAAGAAAATAAAAGGCATAGTCCATTACGCCGACGAATTCTTCTATGACCTGATCTTCCGTGCAGAAAATATGTGAATCATCTTGGGTGAAGTGTCTTCCACGAGCCATTCCGGAAAGCTCTCCTGCCTGCTCGTAACGATAAACTGAGGCATTTTCGGAAATCCGAAGAGGCAGTTCCTTGTATGAATGTGGGTCAGACTGGTAAACCATCATATGCATCGGGCAGTTCATCGGTTTTACCATATACTCAACTCCGTCAATGTTCATCGGAGAAAACATTTTATCGCGATAAAGATCCCAGTGGCCGCTAGTTATCCAAAGTTGTTTTTTGCCAATGTGAGGGGAATAAACATATTTATAACCACGCTTCGTTTGCTCGCGATTTATAAAGTTTTCAATAATCTGGCGGATAAGCGCCCCTTTTGGTTTCCAGATGATTAGACCTTGACCAACCTGATCGGAGATTAAATATAATCCGAGTGATTTTCCTAATTTTTTGTGATCCCGTTTTTTTGCCTCCTCGTGTGCCCAAATGTATTTATCCAACTCCTCTTTAGTGGGAAAACAAGTCCCGTAAATACGAGTCAGCATTTTATTTTTTTCATCACCATGCCAATAAGCGCCGGCAATAGAAAGGAGTTTAAAGGGGCCGATCTTTCCGGTTGACTCAACGTGCGGGCCTTTGCAAAGATCAACCATGGAATTTTTTTCTCCAGGTTTTCCGGTCCAGTAGATAATAATTTTACCGGCTTTTTTGACGGCGGCATCAACCCACTCAAGTTTATATGGGTTATCTTTAAATAATTTTTTTGCCTCTTTCTCCGAAATTTCCATTCTGGTTATTGGCAGGTTAAGATTAATTAACTCTCTCATTCTTTTTTCTATTTTAGGAAAATCACTTTCAGAGATTTTGACTGGTTCAACGTTTTTGGGTGAAGGGTCAAAATCAAAATAATATCCTTCATCAGTCGCCGGCCCCATCGCCAGCTGAATTTGAGGAAATAACTCCTTAACTGCCTGATGAAGCATATGTTCGGCTGAATGTCTCATCGGTTCTAAATTTTTGTTATCCATAGTGGACGGTACAGGACTTGAACCTGTGGCCTTTACAATGTCAATGTAACGCTCTAGCCAACTGAGCTAACCGTCCATCTTTATTATTCCATCCTTTACTATTCTATCAATATAATCTTTTCTTTTCAGGTCTTTTAACTTTCTCTCAATTTTTCTTGCTTTTGATAAAGTTGAATAACTTTGTTTTACCATCAGCAAATATGGTCTATAAGCCTTAGATGATTTTACAAAACTTCTATTATGCCCTTCTAATCTTTTTAAATAATCACCAGTACATCCGATGTAATATCTATCAAATTTAATACTTTTCAAAATATAAACATAAAACATACTATTCTAGCTCCGACGTACCGACTAAAAACATCGGTAGTCGGAGTCCGATCCTCCGACGCTTACGGTCGGAGCGTCGGACCAACTGAGCTATGCGCCCTTTTATATTTTACGACTAAATAAGTTTACCAAATAACTTTCCATTTTTAAACGCGGTTATTTTTACAGTTGTAAATCTATTCTCACACCCGTAGGGTGTAATTCGTGACGTTTTAACAATCCATATAGGTAGTTGGTTATCTAAAAGTCCTTCTTGGTAGCCATTTATTTTCTTTTCAAGCAGTAATACCGTGCTTTCCCGGCCGACATTTTTTTTCATAAATTCTTCATACTTTCTTTTTCCCAGATCAATTAATGCCTTAGCTCTTTTGGCTTTTTCTTTATGACTTGGTTCTTTCAGTCGTTTAGCCATGTAAAAACCAGCGGTATTATTTCTTTTTGAATATCTAAATACATGAAATTTAACAATAGGTGATTCTTTTAAAAAATTGTAAGTGTCGGCAAAATCAGAATCGCTTTCTTCAAAAAAACCGACGATTATATCCGTTGCAATCATCGCAAAGGGATTAATCGCCGCCAATTTGTTTAGTTTTTCTACAAACTCTTCTTTTGTATACCCTCTTTTCATCAAATTTAGTATTTTATTCGAAGCTAATTGTAGCGGAATATGAAAAAAATTAACCAATCTTCTTTTAGGCAAATATTTTCTGTAAAAATCAAAAAAGTCGTCATTGACGCTCCAGGGATGAACTGAACCGAGACTGATTCGGGGGATATTGGTTTTATCGATTACTTTTTTTAAAAGTTCAGTTAACGACTCTCCGGTATCGAGGCCGAAAGCCTCTGTATTTATTGCCGTCAAAATAACCTCGGATATTATGTCATTGCGAGGAGCCGTAGGCGACGAAGCAATCTCTTTACGATTGAGATCGCTTCGCTTCGCTCGCGATGACAAAGAATTAATCTTATTTATGATTTCCTTTATTTCATAAGATTTGGGCGTTCCGCGAAGATATGGAACAATACAGTAAGAACAAAATCTTTGGCAGCCGTCCTGTATCTTAATCATCATTCTTCCAGAACCTAAAAATTTATTTGTTGAAGATCTTATCTCGCCTCCCCGACCTACGAGGTCGGGAGTGGCAGGTTGGAACAGTCTATTTTTAATTAATTTAACTAAAAATTCCTTATTTACGTTGTCCACAAGTAAATCCGAGGCTAAATCAGGATAAAGTTTATTTTTAAGCCAGTACGTAGCGGCGCAGCCTGTAATGACGATTTTTGTATCTGGAAGCTGCTTTTTGACCTGATAAATAAGCTGCCGTGCTTCCCTTTCCGCCTTTTGAGTGATACTACAGGTATTGATTATATAAACATCTGGTTTTTTAATATCAAATTTAAAGCCGGATTTGATCATCTGGCGATCGATTTCTTCCTTTTCAGCCTCATTAACACGGCAACCGAAACTGTAGCTGTAAAAGGTTTTCATTGCCCTATATTATAAATCATTTAAAGAGGTTATCTTGTTTGTTATTAATATAGGTTTGATTAGTAAGATACTTGACATTCCTATAGTCTTCTGCTATAATACTAACCAGATCCTAAGGTTTTTTAGTTTTTTCTGAAAAGCTTTAGGATTTTTTTTATCTCTCACTTTTCGAAACGAAGTGAGAATTAGTGAGAGTTATCCGCCGAAGCTTTAGCGAAGGAGGATATTAATAAGTTAGATTATCTATGAAAAAACTAATAATCTCTATAATTTTTTCAGTAGCCTTACTTTTCCTAGCTATTCCTGTTTTTGCTGAAAACATAGCTGGAGATTCGGCTGGGATGATTCTTAGCTTTAAAATTAGTCAAAAAGATATGGATGATATGAAAGAATATAAGACTAAAAGGGCTATCAAATCATTGCTGCAAAAGTATAATTCCCCGTTGGTTTCGGAAGTTGACTCTTTTTATAATACCTGTCAAAAATACGATTTAGATTGTTATTTACTTCCTTCCATATCAGGCATAGAGTCTACTTTTGGTAAATTTTTACTTCCGGGAAGCTTTAATCCATTTGGCTGGGGTCGAGGGATAATTCCTTTTAATAACTGGAGTGAAGCTATTGATACTGTTGGAAAGGGTTTAAGAGAAAACTATATGGATAAATGGGGAGCAACATCTGTTGAAGAAATCGGTCGTATTTACTGTGAAGGTAATACTTGGGCCTCAAAAGTCACCTGGTTTATGAAAGAATTTAGCACTGAAGAAGAAAAAATCTCATTGTTTTTGCAAACAAATCCTGTACAATTGTAAAGTTATGTACACATACAAGCTAAATAAACTACCAAAAAATACTGTAGAAATAACCCTTAATCTTCCTACCTCAACCATTACCAAAGAAAAAGAAACCGCTTTTGTCAGGCTCCAAGGCGAACTTACGGTTGTTGGTTTTCGAAAAGGCAAGGCTCCAAGAGCGATTGCCGAAAAAAATCTCAGCAATGAAACCATATATCAGGAAATGATGAAAATACTCTTGCCTAAAATTTATGAAGAAATTATAAAAAAAGAAAAATTATCACCGATTGTCAATCCAAAAATTGATTTAACTAAAGCGAAAGAAAAAGAAGACTGGGAAATAAAAATTACTTTATGTGAAAAACCCGCAATTGATCTGGGTAAGTATCAAGAAGCGGTAAAAGAAGCCAAAACAAAAGCAAAAAAGGGTGATATCTGGGTTCCGGGCAAAGAAAAACAGCCTGAGAAACCTGAGGAAAACAAATCAAAGTTGATTAACGAGGTTTTATCGGCCGTTTTAAAAGAGGTAAAAATAGAGGTTCCTGACATGATCATTGAGGAAGAATTAAATCATCGTCTGGCCAGAATGGTTGATGACATCCAAAAGATCGGTCTGACAGTTGACGCTTATCTTAAATCAAAAAATTTAACCATGGATATACTAAAAAACCAATATAAAAAAGAAATAGAAGATACTTACAAAATTGAATTTATTTTGGGTGAAATAGCCGATAAAGAGGGAATAAAGGTCGAAAAAAGCGACCTGGATAAATTATTTTTGAATATAAAAGATGAGAAAGAAAGAAAAACGGCCGAGGCTAACGGTTATTATTATGCCTCTGTATTACGTAAGCAGAAAACACTTGATTTTTTGACTAGCCTGTAGTATAATGGGGTATGGTAAAAGTTCAAAATTCAAATATCAAAAATCAAAAAGTTCCGATAAAAAATCCGCTTGAAACTCTTCGTGATTTGGATGGAAATAAATTTGACCATTTTTTTGACAACTACGATTCTGATGATAATGAATTTGGAGATTTTCCTAAAGTTGATGAAAAAAAAACCAAGAAAGATCAAAAAAAATTTAAGTTGTTTGACTACCAACAGTATTCCGAAACTACTTTAATTAAAAAACAGATAAGCGAATTAACTGAATTAATCAGAAAAGAAATTGATTTGCTTAAGAAAGACAATTCATCTTTATTAAATGAAATAGGAGACGTCGAAAATTTAACTATAAACGCTCTTCCCGAAAAACCGGGGATTTACCATGTCAGATTTCTTGAAATCGTTTTAAGCATGATTAGGCATATCAGAGCCAAAGTCGGAGAGTCCAAAACCTGGATGGAAGCTATGATTACGAAAAAGAAAAAAAGAGGTTCTTTATTTGCAGTTCGAAGTAAAAATAAAGGAACTCAGTACTCGCTTTCACAGGAACTCCAAAGCGCAAGAAGCGTACAATAAATTATTCCAAAGCTTTCAAAAAAGTGTTGACTCCATGGGCCCAGCTGCCATTTGATGAGGGAGTATATTTTTCCATAATTTGAGTCGGAGTCGTCAAACCTTGATCAATATAATATTTTTTTATGCCGCGGGCTACGGTATCAATCGCCTCGTCATAAGATTCAAACCTGGTGACAGTTGTCCCATATATCCCCCACCCCCAGCAATTAAAAGACTCAAAAGGAATAACCCGGCAGAGGTTGGATTCTTGCATGGCGATCGCCGGTAGCAACCGGTAATCAAATTTATTTTCATCGGAAACTCTCACAATAGTTTCAGCATGATTATATAAAGGCGAATTATATTTTCTAAAAAAAACTTTGAGGTTGGCAGCCCGCCCGTCGGCAATGCCGGCAACCGCCTGGAAATCTTTTTTGCGTGAAGTATCCTCCAGCTTATAATTATTTTTGTTTTCGGTAATTTCATTAAGTAGTTTTTCAATCTCTAACTGTTTTATATTGTAAGCATTGGCTTTAGTTATAAGAAATAAATTAAAACATGCAAGAAAAAAGAATAAAAAAGTATAAATAACAGTTTTTTTTATCATATAGCCATATTAAATCCTACTAAATTAAAAATATTTTTTAGTTTATCAAGAGATTCGGGGTTATAAATTGATATAGGCAAAACTGAAGAATTATATTCAGATAATTTTTTAATTAACTTTTGAACTTCATCTTCCTTAATCAAGTCGATTTTGGTTAATAAAATAATTGATTTTTTATTAAGCAGGTTTTTGCTGTATTTCCCTAGTTCTTGAATGACTGTCTGATAGTCTTTGATAATGTCATCAGATTGGCAGGAAATACAATGAAATAGAAGAGAAACTTTTTCAATATGTTTGAGAAACTTAATACCAAGTCCTTTACCGGTCGAGGCGCCTTCAATCAGTCCGGGGATATCGGCAATTACTTTGGAATTGAAAACACCTAAGTTTGGTTCAAGAGTGGTAAAAGGATAGGCGGCGACTTTGACTGAGGCTTTGGTCAAGACATTAAGCAAACTGCTTTTCCCGGCATTTGGTAAACCCATCAGGCCGTAATCGGCGATTAATTTTAAAATAAGTTTTAGATGCCTTTCCTCTCCCTTGGCTCCTTTTTCTGCAGTTCTTGGAGTCTGATTTGTCGAAGTTTTAAAGGCATTGTTGCCACGGCCTCCCAGGCCTCCGTAACAGACGACTAACTGGGGATTATCGGTATTTATCTCTGCTTCTTTTTTTGTTCCTAAATCAATGACGGTTGTGTTATTGGGAACTAGGAGAAGGAGGTCTTTACCGTTAGCTCCCAGGCTTTTATTTGATCCGCCGGAAACACCGTTTTCAGCTTTAAAAACAGTTTTTTCAGTATACTTTTTTAAAGTAGTGACATTGTTTGAAAGAATAAAAACGACCCGGCCTCCCCGGCCTCCATCTCCTCCTGAAGTGCCGGAACGATTGGCATAATAGGCCACCTTTCCATTTCCCCCGTCTCCGCCCTTGACAACAATCTCCGCTTCATCGATAAACATATATATTGTATATTATAGCGGAAATATTCTTCTCTTTTTATTTATCTTTTTGGTGGTAAATAAGTGACTAATAGTCGAAGAGCTTGGTCTAATATAGGACATCCAGAACATTCAATAGGTAATTGATCTTTGATACATGGATTCTTTACCCTTATTTCGGCAAATCCAGCAGATTGTCGAGCTTTATTACATACAAGTTTTTAGTCCAGGCTGTAATCCTAATACTCCGATACAAGACAGATCTTGAGTAGCTTTAACAACTTGTTCAGGTGTAATTGTATTTTTACTAAAAGCAGCTTTTACGCGATTATATATTTCTGACATTTTTCTTATTATATAAATCTAATTTCTTCTCGTCAAGAAAGCCTGAAAAAAGGTGTGAGCATGGAGATACAAAATTGAAGCTATATCTATACAGACTTGTTTAGGTTATATTATGGAATTAGAAAAGAAATATTAATTAATATTGTGTATTATATTTGCAAGTGAGTGTTCTTGGAAAGATTTTTTTACACTAGATTGATTATCAAAAAGTTTCTTGTATGATACTTCACCAATTTCAGGATCAAATACCAATTCATATATAGTGCAATTATTTGATATATTTTCACTATTACCATCTCTTGGGGTTACAACTACTATGGCCTTTTTTCTTTTTATCAGCTCTATCAAAAATTCTTCTGATAAAGAATTTATTACCTTGGCTCTGAAAATTAATGAAAAAAAATCAACTTTTTTAACAAAATTTTCAGAAACTGAATTAAAAAAAATAGGCTCTTTTCCCACTTTCAGAGTAAAAGAAGTTTTTACTTTATTATCCTTTGTTAATTCAAGTGCAACATTATTATTACCATACAATGGCCCTAAATTAATAATTTTTGAACGCGATTTACAAAAATTTACAACCGCATCAGCATGTATTAAGCCATTTGAATCTAATTCTTTTAATATATTATTATCAGCATTATCTTTTAAATCTTTTATCTTTCCAAAATCTATTCCAAAAGTTTTAGTTTTTTTAGGTAAACCAAGTCTAGTTTTAAGATTTTGTTTTACTGAGCGATCCATTAACATGCCACCAGGTATTTGCGTTGAACAAGAAGGATTTTCAGAAGTCCCTCTTTTTGAAATCGGTGTTATATATAAAGGCATGTCAATATCTTACATTATCATGTTTACTAAGTCAATATGCTCTATATTATTTTGTGTGAGTCTGAAGAGACTCGTTCAACTGACAGTTTCCGATACGAAAACATGCCCACTGTCACACCGAAGAGGTGTGAAAAGGGACAGGCTTAAAAGGGTCTGACCCTTTTAGGGTCAGACCCTATAAAAATAAGTCGGAAAAGGACTTCTCGCTAATTTTTTAAACAGATTTTTCTTAAGTCTTTCTATAGGAAATCCATGGGAAATGATAATCGCTCCTTTTTTTAATTCTTTCTTAAACTTTAATTCTAATTTTTCGATTAATTCCGGCATCAGAAAAATATATAAATAATCAAATTCTCTAAAATCAGTTTTGAAAATATTTTCTTTTCCAAAATTAACCCTAGTCATCCCGAACGAAGTCGAGAGATCTTTTTTAAATGACAAAAACGTTAAGAATCTTGCCCACCAAACCAAAAGAATATTAACATCGACCCCTGTTGTATAAAGTCCGTATTTATAAGCCACGTAGCGAGAAATTCTTCCATCACCGCTCCCGAGTTCCAAAAATTTTTTTCCTTTAATGAATTTTATTTTGGCAAACATATCTATGATGGCTTTATTTTTTGTTGCCACATATGGGGAGCCTTTTATGGAAGAATAAATTAGCGAAAGACTATAAAAAGACATAAAAATTAAGAACAGTAGTAATGCTAATAACAAGAGCAAATAAAGAATTAAGTTAATCATTCGTCTAGTATAATATATTTAGCGCTCTTAGCTCAACGGATGTGGAGCAAGTGGTACTTGTCTCCTGCCCGCCGTGCCAAAGCCCTTATAGCTTAACGGATAAAGTACTTGTCTTCGGAACAAGTGATGGGGGTTCAATTCCTCCTAAGGGCACAGCGAGGCAGGCGGGTCGGAACAAGTGATGGGGGTTCGATTCCTCCAGGGCGCACTGTAAAAGTAAATAAGCATAGATTTTGTTACTTTTACAGTGTAAACAGTATGAATTGGTATGTCTATATTGTCAAATGCAAAGATAACTCCCTTTATACCGGAATAACAACTGATACAAGAAGAAGAATTATCGAACACAATACCGATCATTTAAAAGGGGCAAAATCTTTACGGGGAAAGCGGCCTGTTGTTTTAGTTTATTGTGAAAAATTTAATACTCAATCTGAAGCTAGAAAAAGAGAAGCAAAAATTAAGAATTGGAAAAGGATTAACAAAATAAAACTTATTAACAGGTCAAAAATCAGGGGTTTACCCTGTAAATATTTGGCAAAAAGCGTGTTATAATATTAAAACGCTTTTTGAATTTGCAATTTTGCAAATTCCCAAATATTTACAGGGCCTGTAGCTCAACTGGTAGAGCAGTACCCTCTTAAGGTATTGGTTGAGAGTTCGAGTCTCTCCAGGCTCACAAACAGACTGAAAATTTTAGTCTAAATTGTAGAGCATAAGAGTTTACACTTCTTGACAAAACTGTATTTTAACGTGTCAGGTATTGTTTTGTGTCATCCCCGTGAAGACGGGGATCCAGTCTATAATTACATTATAGAAAGGTACATTTAGCTTGGATTCCCGCCTACGCGGGAATGACTTCATATGTCCCATCTATACCCATTTTTTGCTATCATTACAAGTAGAAATTATTATTTTACCAACCGTTTTTGTTACGGTTCCCAAATTTAGCAGCGTCTAAAAAGTTATCCTTTAAAAACTAATTTTGCTTGAAGTTTATGTGCTTTTATATTATGAAATAAAAATGGAATTTCTATTAAAAAAAGGGCTAAAGTTGCTAAGTAAGGAATAACATTTTTAATATCAAAACTTTTATCACATACATTGCATTCGTTGTGTAATTGAAGCCTATCATCGCAACGTTTTACTTCACTCATAATCAGTAAAGTTAATTTAACAATCTAATGTTATCAAAAAAGATTTTTAAATCAAACAGAAATGATTATTGTTAAAATAATCTATAACGTGGTTAACGAAGCTGTTAAAAGAGTTCCAAAAGTTGCCCTCCGAGCTCACAAATAATCAATATGATATAAGATGATATAATTTATTTGTATAATATAAGCCAATTATGCAATTATGTAGAATGAACCATCAAGAGGGACGTAGGGAAGCTATCGGTAAAGTTAAATATTTTATTACTAAAATACAGTATAAACAACTAAGAGCAGATTTATCTCCAGAAAATTTAAAAAGGTATAAACTGGGGTGGAATACAACAAGTGATTATTGCCAAGATCATTTAAGCTTTATGGAATCACAATTATCTGGTGAGGGGTATAAAATACGGATAGAAAAATTTTCAGAAGCAACAACCGAAGGAGCCCAAAGGAAAAAAAGAGGTAGTGAATCTCTCTAATTTTTGAATTAAGATATAAATTCTGGTAAAAGATTTTTATTACTGCTAAAATAATCTAACACTCGGTTGACAAACATATTAAAAGAGTTCCAAAAGTTGCCCTCCGAGCTCACTAACAGACTGAAAATTTTAGTCTAAATTGTAGAGCAGTCCCGACTCAGTCGGGATTGGTTGAGAAGTTCGTTTACCCTGAGGAACGAACGAAGTCAGTGACGTGAGGGAGTCTCTCCAGGCTCACCAAAAAGGAAATTTATATTTATTTTGACTATAAATTATTTCTTTTTAGAATCTAGTAGTTTTTTTATCTCGCGGTCAAAATCGGATTCGAGAATACGGTCTTGATCAACTTGATATTTATCAAATTCTCTTTCCGCCAAAGCAATCGCAACTTCGTGACTTACCTTACCACTGTTTTGCAAAATATCTTTTTCATTAAATTGTAAAAAAGAATCTAATTTGTTTACCCAATCTTTCATGGTCATGGCGACTCCTTTTTGTGCCTGCGTTTCGGCATAGTCGAGATACATCGTCACGATTCTGTTTAATCCATCAAGCTCTTTTTCATTAAGGTAGTTTTTGGCAATTGTAACATCAGTTTTTCGGATGGCTCCTTTTGGTGAATTGGTCCAATTTGTAAGACCCATATTTGGTTTCCTACTATTGACTCTGCTACGAATAATTTCTGCGGCAGTTTGACCGCTTATGGCAAAGTGAAGCTTATTTTGGACAGTCGCAAAAAATTGTTTTGTAATTTCTTCATTTGGATCATAATCAGAACTGCACTGAGCATAAATATCAGTGATTTTTTGATAAAATCTTCGTTCGCTGGAACGAATATTTCTAATGCGTGCTAATTGCTCTTCAAAATAATCTTGACCAAAAATATTGCTTGGATTTTTAAGTCGTTCATCATCCATCGTGAATCCTTTGATGATATATTCTTTTAGCGTTGCCCAGATACGAAAATTGGTTGCTTTAGTAGAATTAACCCGGTAACCAACAGAAATAATTGTGTCAAGATTATAGAACTTGGTTTTATATGTTTTTCCATCATCGGCAGTATGTTCCAAAATGGAACTATCTGAATTTTCCTGTAGTTCTCCGCTTTCAAAGATATTTTTGAGATGTTTAGTAATAGCTGGTCTTTGCACACCAAACAAAAGAGCAATTTTATCTTGTGTAAGCCAAATAGTTTTATTCCGTAAAAATATCTCTACTTTTACTTTACCGTTTGGGGTAGTATAAAGCAAGAATTCTGTAAATGTATTTTGTTTGGTAATTTGTCTATTCTTCTTCATAGCTAATATAGATTATATTATAAAAAATAATACTTTTATTCTATTTATTGCTACTTCGTTATTACACAGAGTGGTTGATATGCACGTTGTCAGAATCTTGAAAAATACAAATAAATTCCCTTAAATTTTCTATAAACTTATTTATCATCGAATTCAAAAAAAGTTAATCCTAATTAACAGGGAATTTCTATCTGTAGTTGTCTAAAAGTATGATATATTTTATTTAAGTAATTAAAAATTAAGTTCCAATTCTGGACCTCCGAGTTCACAATTGAGAACGTTTAAATAATTTCTTCCTTGCGTTTCCTAACAAATGTGATCCATTCCTCTACTACTTCAAAAAGGAGCTTAAAAGGGGCTTCGATGATGAAGTCAAAAATAAATACAAAGAAATTAAGCTTGGCAATTTCGGAAGAAAAATATTTACCCAGAGATAGTATAGGCATAAAGAAAAAATCAATTATGGGAGTGATAATACTTTCTTTAAAATCAAGGACGAGTTCTGTGGTAATCTGTTTAATCCGGTAAGAGAAAAAGGTAACAACCGATACGAAGAATATAAAAATAACCTGGCTGATAATATTAAAATGAATACTGGATAATAATTCATAAATTAGAGTTAAAGTAATGATAAAAGTCAGTGAATAAAAAATTGTAAAACCAAAAACTAAAAGCGGCCTTTTTGGAGTGGATTTTTTCGGCATAAAAGCCACTTTATTTTCAAAACTGGTATCGGCGTCAACAATTTCAATAATTCTCTGGTAGATCTTTTTAGTATTTCCTTCTCCCGGTACTTTAAAGAAAAAAACAATGATTGCCATTAAAATCGGAGGAAAAATACTGTTTATGAGAATTGAAACGTTGCTTACTTCACCATAAATATACATCGAAAGCGGATATTCAAGAATAAGGGCAAAAACCATCTTGGTAAGAAGGATATAAATGAAACTTCGGATAGCAAGATTTCGAATTCGCACACCCATATGCTGGTATTTTTCTCGGCAGACCAAATCCACATCCGACCAGAGTTTTTCTTTATTTGTCAGCACGTCACTGATTTCCGTAAACTTTTTTTTCATCAGATCAAATAAAACTAAAAATGGCGGTAGTTGTTTTCTGATAAATTTAATCAAATTATCTACATAAGGGTTGGCAATCATGTCATCAATTTTTTTAAATATCGTCGGAAGTTTATTGGCAATTGTCTCAAGATCCTTTTTTGAATAGGTGAAAAACGGTTTATAAAAAGTGACAAATAAATGATATCTTAAGTAAGAGCGGTCGCTTTTACCGAAAACTTTTTCGATAGCGACTAAAAAGAAAGAATCTTTCTGTTCTTCTGATAACCCTTCGATTTTAATTTTTTTCCTTAGAACCTGGAAAATAAAAGAAGTCAGATTAGACTGCTTCTGAGCTGAAGCCGGTTTTAAGGATTCCTCTACTTCACAGGTTAAAATATCAAAAAGGAATTGATTAATCTGGATTTGAATTTCCAAAGGCCGGCCGATGACAAGAGTTTGTTTTAAAAGTAAATACTTCTCTACCAAATTTTGAATTCTTATAATATCTTCTCCGCCAAGGCTAGTATTGTCAAAATATCTCGCCCAGAGAAGTTCTCTAATTAAATTTTCTGCTTCACCTTTGCCTTCAGGATTTAGGGCAAGTCTTCGTTTTAAAATTCTTTCAATTGCGGCACGAAGAATCAAATGGTCATCCCGATATTCTATGGCATTACGGACTTTTTCATAGGCCAAAGCAAAAAAAGATACCGTCTGAGAGACCGATAAAGCCGAGATGTCATCAGGTCTTGATTTTGGTTTTATTTCCTTCATCACCTCAATCAGTGCCTTGGTGTATTGGGAAAGAATGATCTTATTGTCATTATCTGCCATAAGTTGTCCATATTATATGAAATTACACAGATTGTTTCAACCTAAAGTCATTCCGAGCGAAGTCGAGGAATCTTTTTGGGAAGATCCCTCCATTTCAGTCGAGATGACATATCTAGTCAGTTGCTTTGGCACCATATGAAAGAATCAAATTCGTCAATAGTTTTAATTTTTCATTCATTTTAATCTCATTTAGCGCCTCTAAATTAAGCCTGATTAAAGGTTCTGTGTTTGATGACCGGATATTAAACCGCCAGTCGTCAAAGTCAATTGAAAGACCATCAAGCCAGGAAACTTTGCCTTCAGAAAATTTAAGAGAAATATTTTCAAGTATTTGTTTTGAATTGATAGATTTAGGAAGTATAAAATTGAACTCTCCCGTCTCAAAAGCAGACTGAAGATCGTGGATTATTTGGGAGACGGGACGAGTATCACGACTCAAAACCTTCAACACATGATATATCACCCGGACTGTCGATTCACAACCACCCGTTTCTCTAAAGAAAAAATGGCCGGAAGACTCACCAGCAAAAGCAGCACCAACCTTATTCAAATGAGTCGTTATTAGAGAATGACCGACGACATTGATCTCCATCTGCCCATGATATTTTTCAATAATTTTTTTAGCGTTCAATAAGTAACGGATATCAACAAGGATTTTGTCATTAGGTTTTTCCAATAATATTTCTTTGGCAATAAGCGAAGTGATCAACGTGGCCGGAATGATTACACCCTTTTCGTCAATAAAAAATATTCGGTCGCCGTCGCCGTCTGTGGCAATCCCGAAATCAGCCTTTTCCTCAACGACCTTGTTTTGCAATTCTTTTAAAGTATTGAATTTGATCGGGTTGGCTTCATGAGCGGGAAAAGAGCCGTCCAAATTAAAGTTAATTTTTATTAGTTGGCTTCCGGAAATAGCAGCAAAAATTTTTTCTATAAATAGTGCCCCCATGGAGTTAGCCGGGTCGGCGACGACTTTAAATTGCTTTAATTTATCGATTTTTACCGTAGCTTTGGCAAACTCGATTTCCTCGTCCAGAATGTTTTTGACAATCAACTGTCCGCCTGGTCTATCTGCTACGAACTGTGAAGTGAGAGCAATATCACACACCTCTTCCATCCCGGTATTTTTGGCGACCTTGGTGACAAAATTATTTTTTTGATATAAAAATTTGACGCCGTTATACTGTTTCGGATTATGGGAAGCGGAAATCTGGATTCCTCCATCAAGGTTATATTTTTTTACAGCAAAATAAACTGAAGGAGTTGAAGACAGGCCAATATCAGTCACTTTTGCCCCGAGTTTCAACAGAGTTTCTTGAGCCTTTTTGGATATGACCGGAGACGAAATTCTCATGTCGCGGCCAAGAGCGATTTCAAGAACATTTTTTCCCAATTTTTTTACGAAAAAAGTATAGATCGCTTTTATAATTACTTCGATATTTTCTTCATTAATCTCTTCAGGATAAATACCTCGGATATCATAGGCTTTAAAAATTTTTTTGTCTATGTTCATGGGAATTCTATTATAAGTAATAACTAGTCAGAATGTCCAGCGAATTACACGGCGAGTATGGGGAACTGCTGGTTTTTATTGACAAATCAATTTTATGGAAAGAATGATAAAAAGAAACTAATTTGTCAGTCTGCCATAAAGATGCTTGATGCTTTAGCTTAACTGCTTGCCACGTAGCCAGTTTTGATGAACTAGGATCGATTTTAATTGTGAGGAGGTTTCTTATGTGACGTGTGAACATAATAAAAATAAATATTTCATCTGCATTTGTCCTGACACTATTAAGCAGCAAAACAAAGTTTTTAAAATTACCAGGATAACATGCATCAAGTAGTTTAAAAATATTTTCGCTTATTTTAAATTCTTTTATCTTTGCTTTTTCTCCGAATTTCAGAAAACGGGAAGGAGTCTCTTCCTCGTATAAAACGACTTCAATATACTTTGATTCTATTAACTGATTAATAGTTTTAAATTGTTTTAAGTTTTTTTTATTGGTTTTTTTATTTAGATTTTGGATAAAGAAAACTTTTTTATTACTAAAAAGTGAGGGAGATTCACTTCGCCAGGAAGTAATTTCGTCGATTTTTAAAGGATCGATGTCGTATATTTCATATTCTTTTTCTTTGAATTCTTTTTTTAGATTGAAGAAATAATCATAAGAAGCGACCGAATCTTCGCCGCAAACAATGGTCATCATAATATTTTGTGTTTTTTTATATAGAAGACAAGCATTAAAACAGCAACCAATAAAAACGACAGAATAACAACAGCCAGAATAAGTTCTTTTTTGAAGAAAGAAACTTGAGCAGTTTTTGCTGGTTGGTTATTTTTTAATACAGGATTATTGGCATCCTGAAATTTATTAGAAGCATTACCGAAGAAATTATTTGCAGAGTTACTATTTCCGGTTTCGCTTATAGATTGACTGGTATTAAGTGACATTAAATTAATATTATTCGATTTTAAATAAGACTGATTATCTTTGACAAAATTAGAAGTGGTTTTAATTTTATTGTTATATTCAAGATAATAGGAAAAAGGCGGAAGTTTTAGAGAACTGAAAGTAAAATATCCGCTGCTGTCAGTGAGAGTACTGGCATATTCGGTTCTGGTCATATAAAGTTTTACAGACACTTTGGTGTTAGGAATTACTTTTCCTTCGTCATCGTAAGCATATCCTTCAATCGAACGCAAAATCGGCTCAAATTGGGGGGAATTTTTGTCAATAATGTTGACGGTTGAATCGGTGGCAAAATATTTGGGATTTTTTGTTAATATAGGAATCAAAGTAGTATTAGTCGGCAGACTTGATGCTTTCAAACTTATAGTCCAAAAACCATAACGAGCCTTTTCATTAGTAAACTCTTTTTTGTTGAGAAGAATATTACCGTATTCATCTTTTATTGTAAGAAGCGGATATGGATGACTGGCTTTGCCGCGAAAAACGATATAATCACCTTCCAGTAACTGTGTCAATTCCATATGTGTAATCGGTGCAGTATATGGCTTGTTTTTTCCAGGGTCAAGAGCAATGTCCCGTTCTTCCATATCCGGTTTTCCTTTAGCCGCCTCCTCTGGTGTATCAATTATTTCATTGATTGGACTGTCTGGTTTATAGATAGAACTTTCCCCGTTAATTCCCAATCGATAGATCTGACCGTATTTATTATTCAGTACCGGATTAGCAGAAAAAGTATGAGTGTTTGGAAAATTATTTACTTTTAAGTAATACGTCCCGGGATTAATAAGAAAATTAAATACACCATCGGCTTTCGTAGTTACCGGATTTCCCGAAATGACAGTCACAAAATTATCAGGGTTAATTGAAGATAGCAGACTTACTTTGATACTAGGAATCGGTTCAAGCGATTGACTGTCAAATACTCGGCCATACGGATCCCAGGAAATATTTATGCATTTATCTGTTGTATTTGTGTCTTCGAATATCGGCTTTATAAACTGGGTTGTTCCTTGTTGTTGGCTATTTGCTGCGCCAGTAATCTGGTCAGTAGTAGTCCCGCCACCACCCAAAACCATCCCTTGATAAAGCGCATAAAACGGGTATTCCGACTCAGGAGAAACTCCGGTGATTACACCTGTAATACTGATATTTCCCTGACTGTCAGCATTAAAAATACCTGTAGGATTTTCCGGATATGATAATCTTCCCGTATATCTGCCAAATAATGAATCTATTTCATTATAGCAGTCTTGATTATTTCCATTTTGACAGTAAAGGGTATAATCATTTTCAGGGATGGTTGTTGTGTAAACAATTTCGCCGTTAACATCAACAGGAATTGCCGGATAGACAATCGCACCTGCGGGAAGTCTATTTTCTTGATGATTAGTTAAGGTAAAGTGTGCAATGCCATCTGACGGCGGATGAGAAAGAGGACACTGATGAATACGCAAATCGTATCGTCAAATGTAGATGGATCTTCGACATCATGAGGACATCCTCCGCACCAACCTGGAGCGAGATTTAATTCTTCGGAAGGAACTGAAGAATTAAGACACATAACACTAAGACCGTCCAAAGCAATTGTTTGAGCTTTAACAAAATGACGACTAACAAATATTGCTGTAATTACAGCAATAAAAATAATTAATATTTTTTTCATAACATCACTAAAATAGTAACTATATTTTAACAACAAATCAAGTGGTTTACCGTAAAAATTTTTGATATGATTTTTTTATGTATGATTTTATATCGGTTGGAAATATAAGTATAGATCTTTATTTTAAGAGTAAGTCTTTGACAAAATCTGAAAATAGATTTAATTTGGCGATTGGGGGTAAATATTATGCAGATTTTTTTTATGAAGATATCGGTGGCGGAGGTTGTAATGTAGCGGTGGGAGTGTCTAAACACGGGTTTAAAACTGCTATTTTTGCCAGAATAGGGAATAATCCTTTCAAAGAAATGATTCTTAGTAAATTAAAATTAAAAAATGTTTCTAGTGAATTCTGCCAATACGAAGACAATTACAATATTATTTCTTCAATATTGTTAACTGAAACGGGTGAAAGAACTATCATAAGCTATGATACTCCAGGTCATCTGGCAAGAAATTTTTTTTTGCACGATAAATTAAAAAATGGTAAAAACATTTATATTTCCTCACTTTCAAATGTATCATTGGAAGAAAAAGTGAAAATAGTTTCCCACTTTAAGGGTGATGCAACTTTGACCTTTGTCAATCTTTCTGTTGTTGACTGCAAAAGGGAGCCGGAAACTCTTGGCAAAATTTTTGATTGTTTGGATGTCCTGATAGTCAATGCTCATGAATATTGTGAAATTATTAAAAAACCTTATGAACAAACCAACTTTAAAAATCTTCAAGTAACACTTCCCTATTTAAATGATCGAATTTTGATTGTTACTGATGCCGAAAAAGGCAGTTATGGATATTTTAAAAAAGAAAATTTTTTTCAGGAAGCTGTAAGACCGAAAAAAATAGTTGATGCCACCGGCTGCGGAGATGCCTATACAGCCGGCTTTATTGCCCAATATATAAAATCAAGAGATATAAAGTCTTCAATGTTTAGCGGCGCTAAATATGCAGCGGAAAAATTAGGAAGGATTGGGGCGAATTAAAATATAAGCTAACCCACACGCAATTGCATCGGCTTCATCGTCTTGTGCTATATCAATTTGAAGTTCAAGTTTAAGCATTTTTTGAATAGATTTTTTATCGGATTTTCCATAGCCGGTTATAGTTTGTTTTATTTGTAAAGGAGTCAAAAACTCCACTTTAATTTTATTTTGAGCCGCCAATAACAAAGCTACTCCTTGGGCTTGGGCAACTCTGATAAAAGTTTTTTGATTTTTAAAAAAGAAAAGCTGTTCTACTACTAATATTTCAGGCTTATATTTTTTAAAAACTTTTTTTAACTGCAAATAAATTTCTTCTAGGCGAATTTCTGTGGAATTATTTTTAGAAGTTTTTATAAGCGCGGAAATAACGTACTTCTTATTCCTGAATATGGCATAACCGGTTTTTTCAATTCCCGAATCTATTGAAAGAATAATCATTATTCTGATAATACACTATCAGTAGTGTTAAAGTAAGTAAAAACTAACAACAAAGATGAGAGAGTCGCTACTTAGTACGTCTTGACTAAACCCCTCGCGGGGCTTACATCTAACGCCTATAATCCCGTATTCTTCGGGAAAGCTATCATGTGAACTTTTAATCTTGGGGTTCGCTTCGCACTTGAGATGCATTCAGTGCTTATCGAGTGGAAATTTAGCTACCCAGCAATGCCTTTATGGGACAACTGGTACACCAGGGATTTCCGCATCCTAGGTCCTCTCGTACTGTAGGAGACCCCCCTCAAAAGTTCAAGCGCTTGCACAGGATAGAGTCCGACTGATAATCGACTATATCTTTCCCGACTAAGTCGGGATCTGGCGTGTAGTCTGTGAGGATTCTATTTAATATTGTCTATTAGTTGTTCTTTAGAGATTTTTCGATTACCTGTATTCATAGAATACGAAATATCGATAATTTCTCTAAATCCTTGCGTAGTCAGATGTTTTTTTTCAACCATCAACTCAATAATTTTCCTAAATTTCTGAAATTCTTCTCGTTTTATAAAAAGTTTTTCTTCAAAAAAAGGAATTACTTTGCTTTTAAGTGAAAAAATATCTCGAACTACGTAAGCTAAACTTTTATCTGAAGAATTTTTTGAATCATTAGGTTTAATGTAACCACAATCCAACCTTTTTTTCAAAAAATCTAAAATTACTTTTCCTTTCGGATTTTGAGACACTTTAAAAAACGGAATCACTTGAAAACCATTTTTAGTATCTCGTGAAGGAACGATACCTGTATAAAAACAGCCTTCGCCTTCAATAAATCCAATTAGATAATCATCAGATATTTTTATAGACATAATAAATAGCCTTTCCTGCTGATTGTCTTGCTCCTATTTTTAGAATAATTTCTCATTTTCACTTTCAGCTAATAATAGCTTAGTAGAGAAATTTTAACAAGAGTTTCCAGCATATAGCCAAATTTATATTCCTAATTCAACCGAATTACAAAAAGACCTTTTAAAATAAGATAACAATAACTAAT